>Ga0209337_1000448_pt1 | contig 33173 bp, 28 predicted proteins | sample LinPmetageLP53_FD_184044 | JGI IMG/M metagenome (GOLD analysis project Ga0209337, IMG submission 184044) | Marine viral communities from the Pacific Ocean - LP-53 (SPAdes) (version 2) | ecosystem: Environmental > Aquatic > Marine > Oceanic | place: Pacific Ocean | collected 2010-02-08
TTTTGATATACATTACTTATCATAACACCATAATTTACACTTTGATTTTGTAATGTATCTTTCCAGTTGACAAACTTATTTTGTAGCATTCTTAATACATTAATAGCTTCTTTAAACTCTTCGTAATAAGATTCATTATGACCTTGTAAACATAAATCAAACAGTTTAGTTCCTCTATCATGATACCTTTTGTCTGTTTCAGGCTGATTAACATAAAAATATTGATTAGTACATATTGCATTTGATATATCTCTATCAAAATAATCATAATCTTCATGCCATTCACCTGTTACATCACCACATTCAGCATAGCAAGTAGTGTATAATTTTCTTACATAATGTAACACAAGTATGAATGCTTCATTTAAACTAGGGCAATCAGTTACTTTAGTTTGTAACCACAAAGCTAAGTTATATGCACCTATATGTTTTACAGATTTAAAATGGAGAAGTTCTATATCTTCATTATAATATCTACTTCCACATTCTATGTGTCTTATAGTTCTAGATAAAGGTTCTGATTCGTATTCTCTTTTTCTAGCAGGTGTCAATTTAATGTTGTAACTAGCAAAATCACTACCACCATATTTATTTGTTAACGACCATATATTTTGCTCTATTGGATACATATTATCAGACTTTATAAAAGCTTCTTTTAGCATGTGTTCATTAAATAATGGAAGTCTATTTATCTTTTCAAAGTCTTCAGGTTGATGATGAGGACTTCTATAGTTCCAAGAAGTTAAAAATCTTCTTATATGCCATATGAATCCTGTAAAATTATAGTTTGTTACAGATGCTGTAATAGCTGTTTCCATACCAGCAAAGCACGCGTTACCATGACTAATATGTGGATGTTGTGCGTATACAAAGTCTTCTACAAGCTTACCATCTAATACACCCTGTTGTTTTGTATAAAACTTAAATACCCATTTATCAAAACCTGTGTTTATAACTCTAAGATAGTAATCACCAAGCCTAAATATCTTTCTACGCTTTAGTTTTACATCTTTAAACTTAAACCAGAACTCTATAGAGTCTACAGGTATTTTAATGCTGTTAGATTCATGCTCTTCTGTATGTTGTACAGCTTTTACAAGCTCACAAGTATCATCACCTAAGAGTGTATCAACAAACTTTGGTATGTCTTCTGGTGGTCTTGTAAATGAATCTTGGTTATAATCATCAAATTTATTTATTACATCGTCTATTACAGCATTATCTCTTGTAAATAACCATGTAAATAATTCTATTAATTGTGTTCTCACTTATCTTACCTCTACTTTCTCTTTATTTAAAAGAGAGCCTCACATATTCCTTTGCTTGGGTCTTCAGCATATTACATTAATAACCAAGACTTACAGGACCAGTTATTGGCTCTCTTTTAATTGTTTATTACCTCTGTTTAGCCACTTTTATTAGCAGCGTTTGCTATGTTAATAGAATCTCCAACAGCTATTGGAGTATTTAACTCTATAGGTTTATCATTATTATTAGAGTCTTTAAACTGTATAACAACATTATTTATTGAGATGTTTTCTGCACTCAATACGTCTGCTAATGTTGCGTAGTCTGATACTAATAATGGCATAGGTCTACCTTTAGTAAAACTATCCATATAAAACCTATCGTTATTTTCTTCTGACATGTCATTCCTTACTATGATGTTTATTTATTTAAGAGTGAGCCTGATAAGCAACATCATACTTACTTATCAGACCCATTAGAGGCAAACTAGTTTGTTTACCTAATATTTTGATAACTCCTGCAACTTCCAGCCAGGCAATGTTAAGCACATCGTCATATATAAATCCCCGATAACGATGCCGGTTTATGTATATAAGAGAGTTTTTATACTGTTATCAATTATTTAAATAGACTACACGCAGGACATTCTCCTGTTACCTATGATTGTACAATAACAGCTCTTCTTACCGTCTGTCTTAAAGCCAATCTCACGCACCACCCATCTCTAGTATATCTCTAGAACCTCGTCTATTTAATTTTTGGCATACTTAAAGAGGGACCGTACGTTGTCCTTTAAACTCTACTGTTAGGTATGCCAGCCATATTTGATATATATTCTAAGCTCGGTTGCTGTTAACAGACGGGAGACTCACTAGAATATATACCTAATTTCTTGCCAAGGTAACATATTGTTATGTAATTTAATAAAATACTCTTTTAATCCTGCTTTATACTTATACGAGTATCTTATATTCCTACCACCAAACTGTGATAGTTTACTTTCTTGTTTACCTGGTGTCCATAAATACTCTTCGCCTTTTACATTGTTATCGATGTTGTATTTATGCATTTTTACGTTATGAGTAAGAAATATACACTCACATTTAACGTATTCTTTAATATTATCGTCTACAATATCATCAACTAGCTTAAACAACTTTTTATAGTCTTCCGTTGTTTCTTGATATGCTATTATAGGCGAGTAATTAATGTGTACATCATAACCTGCTTCATAAAAATCGTTTATTGCATGTATTCTATCTACAATACTTGATGTTCCAGGTTCTAATACACTTGATAGTTTTTGTGGCATAAGACTAAAGCGTATACGAACTTTACGCTCTGGGTTATACTTTAACAAAGACTTGTTAACATATTTAGTCGCTGCTGTGCCCATTACTCTATCATTATCTTTAAAGTAATCAAACAACAACTCCCAATTATGGTATTTAGCATGTTTTACATAGTCTTCATTACAACTAAAATCATAAGTGTAATACTTACTGTGCGTTTGATTAGGCTGTTTAGGCCATTGTAAAGCCATAAGATGTTCATCTATAGCATTTATTAACGCTTCTGTATTCGTAGCTATAGTTATACCTGATTTAATATGTCTACGCATATAACAATAACTACATCTATATAAACAACCAAAACCAAATGATGGTGTTATATAATCACTACTACGACCTGATGGACGTATTTTCATAGCCTTACGTTCTACGTATTTCATAATTCTCCTTAATTTAAAGAGCTGTGTTCACATATTTGGAAACTACATGTGCGGATGTTTGTTTTTGGAAGTGCAAACACAACTCTTGTAAGATTGATGATATAACAGGGGTCAAATAGGGCATAAATAGTCGAATGCAATCAAAGACTACGCATTATAAGGTAATGCTCCCCCGCTAATGCTTTAACATTTAGCTTAACCTATTATATCATCTAGTTCGTGTGATACTGGTTTAATATCTAATGGTGGTATTTCTTTAGTAACATATTTAGCTCTAAGATATACCCTATCAGGTTCATTATTTTCCTCTATATTAAACTTTGTACCAAATACTTCTTCTATAGGCTTTACATATTCTTTCCAAAGCCTATAATTGTATCTAAACAAGTTCCACTCCATAGCTGACTTATCTGTTAAGCTGCCATCTGTATCAAATTTGGTAAGCTTAGGAGGACTCGGTGGAAATCCTCCAGGCTTTCGTATGTGGCTACTCACAGGTAATACCTTAACATACTTATTAAACAATATGACCATAACGCGCCTACTATTATTATTGTAGACCACGCTAATTGTATTAATCTTTTATTTCTCATACTGTTCCTTTTATTAATAATAAGATAATATTTAATGCTAGGTACATTACTAATAACACAACTATGCATTCTATTAATACTGACATTACTACCTTCATTTATATCTCCTTATAGTTATGGACTTAGTAACAGCTACTACGTTAACCTAATAACTCAGCGTAGTGCTATCAATAGTAACTATTACTAACTGTTTTGTCCGTTTAATTTACCATACACCATTATCTTTATCAGGTTCAGATAGTCTATCATATTCAGCTTCATCAGCTCTCATTTTACCCTGAATTTGCTTATCTTTAGCCTTTTGTTCACGATGCCAATCATATTCTTCTTTAGCTACTGATGAACCAAGTATTTCCGCTTCTACTTGTAGTAGTTCATCTGTTTCATCAGCAGTATTTATAAAGTTAAACTCGCCTAAATCAATAGGTGCATCAGTTGATTCAAGTTTATCAATACGCTCTTCAATGTCTCTAATAAGAGATAGTTGATTGTTTATTCTATTAGATAGTACTTTATCTCTATCTTCAAACTTAATAGTTTTACGTTCTATATGTTTCTCAAGAATAGTTAACCATTCAGATGTATCTTTGATACGCTCATTAATACCTTTTAGCTTATTGAATATAATAGTTAATACTGTTTTATTAAGCTTAGGTTTACGGTAAAACACTGACCGTCTTAATAGTTTAAAAGGCCATAATACTAGCCTAATTGGTAGCAATATGATACCTCTAATGGTATAGTATACTGCCTGTTTAATACTTCTATAATGTAATTTATTTGTACGTTTCATTGGTATTCCTATCTAGTACATAATGTACTGTTTAATGTTGTTATGTGTAATAATATATAATAATAGTACTGTTTACTTACATATATTAAAAGATAAGAGAGGGATGATTTACCCCTCTCTATCTTATATCTATACCTTATGTCTATACTAAGACTTAAAGAACTTGGTGACGTCTAGCTCTTTTCTTTCTGTTGGCGGGCCAACATACAAGAAATGAGAGTCACCGAATCTTTCAGGCTTAAACTCACTCACTTGCAGACCTTGTTCTTTTGCAAGTGCATTGAGTGCTTGAATATCTAACTTGGCGACGTTTAAGTCGTAGCAATTGAATCCAAGTCCCTTTTTGGATTCAGCTAATGCGTAGACTCCAGCCGAGTTAGGTATGAGCATTGACTGTAATAATTCCATAAATTGTTTCATTGTTAATTCCTTTAATTTATTAATTGTTATGGTTAATGCGATTACACATCGCAAGATGTGCGGGGGTCGCAGTGGACACGTTGATGATTTGCATTCACGGCAAGAGTGGTGCCTTACCTTAGAGTAGAACTAAGGGCTTCGAAGACAAACAACGCGACTGATACTAACAGCAGACGTTGTTTTCAACGAAGCAAGGCACCCTATGCCGTGAATTTCAACGGGTACGGTGCACTATATCTCCCACAACCCCATTCTCGGGTAATTTTTTTGAAAATGTGTTTTTCAACCTAACCCGTATAGTGTATTTATCAACGTTTCACCACTTTACCGACGGAACATAAATTTTTTTTAATTTATTTTCGCAAAACACTTGCTTTTTAGGGGTAGAATAGCTTAAATTCGTAGTCCCTACTAGGCGCTACACTAGGTAGTATACCTGGTTTGTGGCCTACTGCAGGACTTACCCAATAAACTCTCAATTAGATAAACATTAAGCTAGGCAAGTGACTTATCCTAGTTACTATCTAATAAATTCCTTGGTTATTTACACTAGCTTTAGTATATTAAGTTGATAATTTATATGTAATTTAAACAAATTGGGGAATAAATGAGCGATTTAACAATGACTAATGCTGGAGTATCAGTAACACCAAATAGTGCTGGTTCTAGCATATCTACGGGCAAAAGAGATATTATAAGAGTTACTCCTACTTTAACAGATGTAGGCGCTATGACTGCTGGTGATGCGCTATTTTCAAGTGCAGAAATACCAGGTATAGTAAGGGAAGAAGGTGGATTTTCTAAAATAATTGCAGCTTTTGTAGTTTCTGAAGCAGGTTCACAAGCATTTAATGCGCATATAGTATTAACAGAAAAAGCAGTTACTTTGGGTACTCCTAATGCTACTGCTAATGTAGCTTTTGATGATTTAATTGCAGCTAATGTTATAGGAACTATGATGTCACAGGCTGGTGCAGACACTGATGGTGATTTAGATAACGCTAATATAGTACAATTAGCTGGTTACGGTACTGATGCAAATCATGAATTTTCACTACCTATTCTTGTTAAAGCAGGAGAAGGTGATACTAAAATTTATTTTGGAGCAGTTCTGCAAGGTAGTTACAATGCGCAATATTCTGATAGTCTTCAATTTATATTTCATATAGAGCACTAAATGGCCGAATACAAACCTTACAAAGCTCCACAACATATGCAAGACTACGCTGAAAAAGCTTTAGACCCATTTGGTAACTCTATGTTAGGGCAAAACTTAAATGATAAAGAAGTTAGATTAAAAGAGCAAACAGAGGCGAATGAAGAACAGGCGTATTGGAATAACTTTATAAATCAAGGTGGAAGTCAACAGGGTGAAGAAATTCCTAATCCAGATGTAATGGATAAAGTTTTAGGTAGTATAAACGATGATGGCTTTAATAAATATCTTCTTAAAACTGGTTTAGGGATGGGGATGAAAGGTTTGATGGGAAAACTTGGTCCTAAAGCAGCGACTCGTCTCGCTGGTTATTCTGTACCCTATGCAGGTCAAGCTATGATGCTTGCTGATGCAGTAGATTACTTTGGCTATCCTATTTATGACCATTTACCAGGAGGTGAGTATTTATCCTGGAGAAACACTGAAAAACAGCAAGGAGAAGAGTAATGTACAAATGGGGACCTAGAAGTATAAAGCATTTAGTCACACTAGACGAAAGGCTACAAAAGGTATTAAACGAAGTAATAAAGTATGTTGATTGTTCAATAATAGAGGGTCATAGAAGTGGTGAAAGACAAGACAGGTTATTTGAAGAAGGTCGTACAAAAGTTAAGTATCCGAACGGCCGTCATAATGCTAATCCAAGCAGGGCTGTTGATGTGGTCCCTTATCCTATTGATTGGGATGATAGGGAACGTTTTCATCTTTTTGCTGGTTTTGTTATTGGTACTGGTCAGTCTATGGGAATAAGACTAAGATGGGGTGGCGATTGGAACATGAACTTTGAAGTAGATGATAATAACTTTGATGATTTTCCTCACTTTGAATTAGTTGATTAGTGTACACAGTAAATATAAACCATAAAGGCCAGAAAGAGGCTACAACATATACTGTATACAGAAAAGAAGAAGCCGAAAAAGAAGGAATTAGGTATGTATACTGGAAAATGGTTCAGCCTGGGGGATATGCTTTATCTGATGACGACTATGTTGCTAAGTGCATTAATCGCAAAGAGTATCCATCTAATCATGACAAAGACAATGTATATCTCAGGTTCCCCTGGGGTTACACTTTTTTTAATCCTAAATATGCTTCTAAAAAATTAAACGTATCAGGTAGGAAAACTAACACAACAATGTCTGGCAAACCTATGCTAGAAGTTAAGTCTAAGCAAGATATGATGAAAAACCTTGCTAAAGCCTACTCTGTTACATGGGACTATAATCTTGCATTAGATATGGTTCTTGGTACATATACCCCTTCTGAATTTAAGAAGTGGAAACGAATGATGAAAACGGAGGTTTTTAGTAAAATGATAAAAGAAGAACTAGCAGATTTATTATCTGACCACGGATTAGATAAAACGTATACATTAGATTTATTTGCACAAGTTATAACTATGGCTAAAGATAAAAAAGATGTTACAAATTTATTGCGTGCTGTAGAAAACTTACAAGGTATGCACGGTATGAAAGAAAAATCTTTAGTTAAAACAACTGAAAGTATTGAAGCTGTAAGTAATGTTAAACTTATAGATGAGCTTAGAGAAGAAGAAGATAAGCTTATAGCAACTAAAACAACAACAACTACAGAGGAGTAACTATGCCAAAAGGTAAAGGTACGTACGGAAATACTAAGGGTAGACCACCTAAAAAAAAGAAGAAAAAAAATAAGTAAATGCCAACAGATGAAGAACTGTTGATAGAAAAAGGCCAAGACGAAAGTCTTGGCTTTGGCACTTTAGGAAAGTTTGGTACAGGTGTTGGTCTTTTAGGTGCTTCTGCAGCAATGATGAGAGGTCAGACTCCTGGTGGCATTAGAAGAACCACAGCTGATTATGCTAGTAATAAATTACTAGGATTTTATTCTCAACCTACTTTAGGTGATTTTTATTCTCCTCAAGTAAGAAAAGCAAAAGCTTATGGAAAAGAACTCATTAAAACTGGTGGTAGAATAAGTAGAGATGCAGTTTTTAATTTAGCTAATTCAGAGTTTTATAATAAGACAGGTATATCGCCAGTTGTTATGAGAGATATTGATAACATAGATAAAATAACAGATGAAACTTTAAAAAAATATATAGGACCAAAAGGAAGAGGTACAAAATATTTTTATAAACAAAATGCTAAAAATATAATAAGAAATTCTGAAAAAGATTTGTATTTTAAACTGACTAACGATAAGTCAAATGCTATTTTAAACAATAGTAAAGTGTCAAAAGAAGTAGACAATATAATAGGAAATGCTGTAAAACAGACTAATGCTAATCATTTTATAAAAAACGCAGAAAGTAGAGAAGTAGCTCAATTTTCTATAACAAGATGGGGTGCTTTGAATAAACAAAACCTTAATTTAGTAACACCCGAAGATATGAAATTTATAAGATATAAAACTGAACATATAGGCAACACTCTAAGAAATGCTCAGTTTGATAGAGGTATGTATAAAACTATGTTAGATTTAAAAAATAGTGGAGCTATAACTAGTTCTTACGGGTTTAATAATGCAAAAATTTATAATGCCGAAACAATTTTAGCTAATGCTGTAAAAAAAGGATTTATTGGCGGAGATGTTATGCAAAGAGGAAATACATTTATTTTTTCTTTGAGCCCTAAAGGAAAATCTAATTATGATTTTGGAGGTTTTAATGCTGTAGCTCAATGGGATGCAAAAAAACCTAAATTTATAAAATTAATGGCTACAGATGTTGGAGACGTAGATGCTTTTGGTCAGTCTATAAAAGCAACTAAAACTAGTGGTATAAAATATGTCCCACTAAAAAAAATTGAAATAAAAGAAGCTAAGATAAGAAAAGAGTTAACTGATGAAATCCCTAAGAAAAAACCTAAAACTTCCAATAAACCAGGTAAAGCAAGAACAGAAAGAAAGCCAGAAGATATTTTAAAAAGACAAAGCGTATTTAATCAAGAACAAAGACAAAAAATTTCAGATTTAAAATCAAAAAGAAAATCATTTAATGTAAGTTTTGCAAAAAAAATACCAAAGTTAGGTAGAGCTTTACCTGGTGTTTTTTCAACATTGATGTTTGCTTCAGTGGCAAATGATATAGCTGGTTATGCTTTAGGACAAAAACCTTCTGAATGGTTATATAAACAAGCAAAAAAATTATTTTAATGGATTACGAAGAACAATACAGCCAATTACAAGCTTTAAAAAAATTACGTAATAATATGGCGCTGTTCGGAAGGCACTGCTTCCCTACAGCTTTAAGGAAGAGTACTCCTCCTTTTCATAACGATGTGTACTCTGCCCTTTCTAACGACGACAAAAGGAGGGTGTTAATTGCAGCTCCCCGTGGCACAGCCAAATCTACAGTTACCACCCTCATCTTCCCTTTATGGAGAGTAGCGTTTAAGAGGTCTGATGAAGATTTATTTATTGTTATAATATCTGAGTCACAAACTCAGTCAATTAATTTTCTATCGCGTATTAAATATCATTTAACTCATTCACATAAGTTTAGTGACATATTTGGTGATATGGGCCCTAATACAGCTAAAAGATGGACTAACAACGATATTGTACTTGCAAATGGTACAAGAATAATAGCTGTAGGTACAGGACAAAGAGTTAGAGGGTTTATTGAAGGTGACACTAGACCTAACCTTATTGTAGTAGACGATTTTGAGTCTGAGCTAAATGCATTCACTCCAGAAGCTAGAGCTAAGAATAGAAAGTGGGTTACAGAAGCTGTTATACCATCATTATCTGATGAAGGTAAAATAGCTATGATAGGTACTGTTATATCTGAAGATTGTTTTTTGTATTGGGCTAAAGAGTCGGATGCGTGGCATACACTATGGTATTCTATATGGGATGAAGAAGAAAAAAGTATATGGCCTGAAAGATTTCCTAAATCACGTATTAATGAGATAAAAAAAGAGTTTGCTTCTGTAGGTAACTTAAATGGATTTTATCAAGAGTATATGAATATAGCTCAATCTCCTGATATGGCTCCGTTCAAACCAGAATGGATAAAATTACATCATTATGATTATAAAAGAATAGACGGGCAAAATTGCCTAGTTAGGACTATAGATGGCAAAGAAGAGATTAAACCAGTTGAAATCTATTGTGGAGTTGACCCTGCTAGTAGCCTTGCTTCCACTGCTGACTTTTTTGCTGTTGCTACAATGGGTATTGATTGCGATAATAATAAGTATGTTATTGATATTTTCAGGGATAGGATTAGTCCTGCAGACCAGCCTCAAAAGCTTATTGATGTTTTTAAAAAGTATAGGCCTAGGAGAATGAAAATAGAGACTGTAGGTTATCAAGAAGCTTTAAGAACAGCTGTAAGAGAACTTATGTTAAAAGATAGCTTGTACATACCAGGATTAGAAAAGGGTGTTAAACCTAGAAATAGGAAAAGTGAGCGTTTATTATCATTAGTCCCTTTATTTGCTAAAGGCTCTTTTTATTTTAGACCACAAGACAATATACCTCAACAAGAGTTCTTAAGTTATCCTAGAGGAAAACATGACGATGTTATGGATGCTATATGGACAGCATTAGATAAATCAAAGCCTTCTAGGCGTAAAGAATTTAATAAAGATGATAATAATTTTACTAAAGCAAAGAAAAAGCTTGATTGGATGACCCTTTAGGTTGTATATTAAGTTGATGAAAACTAGGCGGAATATTGGCATATAACAGCGAAAAAAAGACTCCTGAAATAGTTAATGAAACACTACAGCTCTTTAAAGACTATTCTAAAAAACGTGATTCTTGGGCTCAACAAGCTAAAGAAGATAAAGAGTTTCGTTTAGGTAGACAATGGACTAAAGAGCAGTCTGAAACTTTAGAAGCTAGAGGTCAAGCTCCTATAGTTGTTAATCGTATACATCCTGCAGTAGAAACAGCAAAAGCTATGCTAACTACTAATAGACCATCTTTTAGATGTGCTCCTAGAGAAGATTCTGATAGAAAGATAGCTAATGTAATGAGCGCATTACTTAGTTATATGTATGACATATCTGATGGTCGTACAGTTATAAGACAAGCTGTAGATGACTATTATGTTATGGGTTTAGGTTATATTAACGTATATCAAGACCCAATGAAGGATATGGGTAAGGGTGAAGTTTGTATGCACGATATAGACCCTTTAGATGTTTATGTAGACCCTAATAGTAGAAACAGATTTTTTGATGATGCGGAGAATATTATAGTTTCTAGACTATTTAGTAGAGACCAAGCTAAAAAACTTTATCCTAAATACAAAAAACAAATAGATGATGCTAGTAGTGAACAAGATTTTAATATGCCTGAAACAGGTAGAGATAACGAAAGTACTGTATTTTTTCCTGAAGATGTAGGTTTATTACATGAACAGAGTGAATATATTAGAGGTTACGAAAGATATTATAAGATAGAAGTCGAAAAGTTTAGAACTTACGAAACTTTTAGTGGTAAAGAAGAGTTGTTAGGTAAAGAAGAGTTTGATAACTATATTAAATTACCTGCATGGATAATACAAGGTCAAGTTATAACAGACCCTAAACAAGCAGAGCAAATAATGGCTGAGCTCATGATGCAGTATGAAATGCAAAAAGAACAAGCTATGGGTATGCAACAACAACAAATGGACGAAGCTGGTATGCCAGCTGATATGGAAATGCCTCCTGTTGATATACCAAAACCTGAAATGGAACAAGTTGATTTTCAAGATTTAATATTAAAAAAGATTATTGAAGTAGTTAGAATTAAAGTATGTAGAATTAAACAATGTATAATTATGGGCGAAACATACTTATACTCTAGAATATTACCTATTGAACATTATCCTGTAGTTCCTATATGCAACTTACATACAAGAACACCTTATCCTACATCTGATGTAAGAATGGTTAAAGGGTTACAAGAGTATATAAATAAAACACGTTCTCTAATAATTGCTCACGCTACTACAAGTACTAATACTAAAATATTAGTTCCTGAAGGTAGTGTAGATATGAAAGACTTTGAAGAAAAATGGGCGCAACCTGGAGTAGCTATACCATACGACCCTACAGATGGAGCTCCAGTAACAGTTCAGCCTAGTCCGTTACCTAATGCACTTTATCAGAATGAAACTACAGCTAAAAACGATATTGACCATCAATTAGGTTTATATGAAATGATGATGGGTAATTCACAAGCTGCTCCTCAAACTTATAAAGCTACTATATCTTTAGATGAATTTGGTCAAAGAAAAATTAAATCTAAACTAACAGATATAGAACAAGCTTTAGTTAGGGTAGGTCAAGTTGCAATTCCTTTAATGCAACAATTATATAGTATAGAAAAAACATTTAGACTTGTTAATCCAAACAATTCTATGAGTGAGTACGTTGTTAATAAAAGATTATATGACGATAAAACAGGTGAAATTCAAGTATTTAATGATATTACAGTAGGAAGCTACGATATAATAGTAGTAAGTGGTAGTACACTACCTACTAACAGATACGCTGAACTTGAATTTTATATGGATGCATATTCTAAAGGGCTAATAGATAGGCAAGAAGTTCTTAAGAAAACTGAAGTATTTGATATAGAAGGTGTTATGCAACGTACTGATGAAATACAAAAATTACAATCTATGGTAGAACAACAGAAAGAGCAGATTCAATCTTTAGAAGGAGATTTACAATCTAGAGATAGAGAAGCAGTCAACTTACGTAAAAAAGTAGAAGTTGAGAAGTTTAAAGGTGGACTTGACGGAGTGTCAAATAAAGCTAAAGCTGCTGGGACCTTGTTTGAAAGAAGATTAGACGACAATTTAGCTACTGTTAAGCGTCAGATTTCTGATGCTAGCAAAAAAGAAGGCTCACCCTCTGGTAGCAAAGAGGCAGCTAAAAATAGGAAATGAAAATGGACGCATTAGAGACTAACCAAACATCAGATACCCCTGCACAGGGCTCTGAACAATTATCGGTAGAAGAGGCGTTTTTCACTAGTGAAGAGCAACCAAAGGCAACAAGCGAATTAGTCGGGATTCCTGAAACACAGGATACTCCTGCTGGAGATGGTGTTAATCTAGATATTGAAAAGACTCAGAATGAAAATGATGATAGAAGATTTCAATATTGGCAATCTGAAGCTGATAAAGCTAAGAATGAGATTGCAGATTTAAAAGCACAATTGACTCAACAACCACAACCACAGCAAGCACAACCTGCTCCTGCGGAACAAAAGGCTGTTGAAGAATTTCCTCCTGCTCCAGAAAAGCCAGAAACACCTATGGGATTTAACAGAGCGGAAGCTATGGAAGACCCCAACAGTGCTAGTGCTCAATACTTAAATAAGTTAGACAACTGGAGAGACGATACAATACAGTATAATTCATTAAAAAATGAATACCAAACTGCATTAGTACATGAACAACTTCAAAAGCAAGAGACAGTTAGGCAAGATGAAATTAAAAAACAGCAAGCCTATCAGCAACAACAAAGTCAGATGAATGAAGTTCACCAAAGAGTTCAAGGTGAGTTTGGTTTATCTAACCAAGAAGCTACTGAATTTGTTCAAACAATGTCGAGACCAGATAGTTTAACTATAGATAATCTTGTTCAACTGTATAGAATGCAGAAAGGTTCTGGGCAGACAGTACAAACACAACCGACTGGCCCTAGCGATACGTTTAATCAACAAGCTAGAGCGCAGCAAGTTCCATCACCGATGGGTGTTTTACCTGCACAACAAAACGAATCTACAGCCTCTGCAGAGAATAATATTATGGATTCGATGATTAGTGGTTATAAAAAAAATAACCCTTGGTAAATTAACAATATCCTACTCGAAGGTCTACGCGACAGCTGAGAGAGGAAACAAATGAGGTATTAAATGGCAAACGCAACGGTATACAGTTCTACTTTCGGTGAAGGTGGAAATGGCGTTAGTTTAGATAATACACGAAGAGTCTTTAATTTTGGAGATAGAGTTGCAGAACTTGCTCCACAACAAAGTCCATTCTTTGTTTATCTAAACAAAATCGCAAAAAAAGCCACAAATGACCCTGTTTTTAAATTTTTAGAACAGAGACATCAATGGCAAAGACGTAATTTTGAAATGCATACAACATTCACAGCAGGTGAAGAATATGCAGCAAACGAGGTATTAAATGCAGGGCAAGACTTTCATGTAACATGTAAGTATGATAGCTACGGTAAAATTGTAGCAGCAGCTCCTTGTACGTTTTTATTACCTGGACAAATACTAGCATTAAAAGCTGATGATGGAGAAGTATATAACTTTAAAATTAATGAATCAGCATTAGTAACAACTAGCGCTTCTACAGATGCAGCATCTGCTAACATAGCTCACGAAACTACTGATAATAAATCTAGTATCGCTGGAGAAATGTTACATGTTATTGGTAAGGTTGTGCCTAATGGTACAGTATTTACCGCTGGTAATAAAGGTCAAGTTGTTGGTTCAGCTTGGGCTGAAGGTTCTGACTCACCACTTGGTTGGGAAGATAAACTGTATGATAGAGAAGGTTATACTCAGATTTTTAAAACTGGTATGAACATTTTCTCTGGTACATCTCTTGCTACTGAGTATAGAGGTATTAAAAATGAGTTCCAAAGAATCTGGACAGATAAACTTATGGAACATAAGATGGATATAGAACAAGCTATGTTGTATGGTAGAGGTACTAATGAAGCAAGAGCTGGTGGTGATGATGGTAGCACAGGTCAGTCTGGCGCTCCTGTTAGAACTTCTTGGGGTATTTTACCTTATACAGAAGCTTATGGCAAAGTATACAATATGAGTTATGCTTCATCTGGATATGATGCTTTCTTAGATGCAATGGAAGATTTCTTTGCACCTGAAAGTGGAAACTCAGGTAATAAACTTGTGTTAGCTTCAAGAAAAGTAATCACTTACTTAAATAAATTAGGTAATGGTTCTTTTATGAACAACTCTGTAGGTTCATCTCAATATAAACTAGATGTTTCAACTATTCCTGGAGCATTTGGACATTCAGTAACAATGGTAAATACTATATTTGGTAATTTACATTTTGTTGCTGAACCTTTATTAAGAGGACCTTGGGAAGATTACTGTGTTGCAGTTGACCTAAAAAATGTAAATTATAGACCACTTGTGGGTAATGGTATTAGTCGAGATACCTATATAGAAACTAATGTTCAAGACAACGGTGTAGATGGTCGACAAGACCAAGTAATCACTGAAGCTGGCTTGGAAATTCAGTTACCTGAAACTCACGCAATTCTTAAGTTTTCTTAAGGAAGGAGTAAATTATGGCTTGGACAGAAACAACTGAAGGTGGTTATACGGTTCTTACATCATCTGCTCTTACTTTAGGTGATAATGAGAATACGGCTAATCAATATATAGCTGTTACACCTGCAATTCCAACAGCAGATTACCCTAATTGGGAAAATAGAAAAATGCCTTGTAAAGTACAAGTGACAGTTGCTGGTGGTGGTGCTGGAATTATTGATGTTAAATTACAGACATCATTAGGTAGCGCTACTACAGGTGATGCATTTTCTAACGGAGCTGCTGTTACCCCTTTATGGGCTGACGCTTCTCTTACAGATATGCCTGCAACTTGCTTAGTTAACGCAACAACTAGCAATAGTGGACAAGTTGATGCTACGGATGTTCATGCTCCGTATGCTAGGCTTGCATTATGGCTAACTGCTGATACTGATATTGTAAATGATACTGGTAGAGCTGTTGTCTCAATTGCATTCCCTAAAAAGGATGGTGTTGTAGGCAATGACTTAGGCGGAGATGGAACTACTGGAATAGGACCTGACCCATCATAGTGGTTAAGTAACTAATAAACTATAGGGGCCTTCGGGCCCCTATATTAACAAGGAGATTAAATGTTAAAAGAAAAACTAGAAAATTTACTAAAACAAAAAGAGCAACTAGAGTTTGCTACAATTAAAGTCATAGGCGCTATAGAGCTAATCCAAGCAATGATAGCTGACGAAGAGAAAGTTGAAGATGAGCAAAAAAAAGATAGTGACAAGTAATGATATAGGAAATCCTTATCATTCTAATGTAAAACCAAGTGTTAGAAGAAAACACAATGAGAAAACAAAAACAAAAAGAAAGTAAGAATGGAAAAGGAAGCGCTTACAGAGTTCCTGTAGGTGATAAACAATACAAGTATAACTACGATAGGATATTTAAAAAGAGAAAATGATAGCACCTATAGAAAAAATACAAGCCTTAACAACTGAAGATGTAGAAACTCTTTTCGGAGAAGATGTATTAAATTCATGCTTTGAAGAGTCATTTAAATTTGTTAATAACTTAATTACAGACGAATCTTGTTACGAGGCTTTAAGTACTTCTGATTTAGAATCTGATAGGTACAAAACTGCAGACAAAAATGTAACAGTAGGAACTACTTTAGGTTGGAATAACGATGATTATTTAAAAAATAGAAGGATACTATATGTAAATAGAAGACTAAGCGGTTCTACTTATATAGAGTCTTCTAAAATATCTTCAAATACAGCTGCTACTAGCACTACTATAAACGGAAGTATTTTTTATGAAGATGACCCTTATACACCTAAATACTATGCTAGTAATGATGGTAAACTAGAAATACTACCCGCATCAACAGACGCACATGTTTTTTATATGACATATCCTAAATTTGGAATGGCTAATAAGTTTAACGAAACTCATGGATTAGCTGGTTCTAATTTTTCTAGTATACAAAAAGAAGCTGAACATACTTTATTTTATGGACTTCCTATACAAGCTAGAGAGCTAGTTTATATACAAATGGCATTAAATTTAATCCAATATTATATGTCTGATTTTGTTCACGAAGAAGAAGATACTGAGTTAAGTAATTTATTAGCTGCTCAAGTAGGTTCTTTAGATAGAGAAAGAAAAGAACATTTACAGTTTGTTGTAAGTACTTTTGGTAACAGCCAATTAGGAGAAATGAAGTGACAAAATTACAAATAAAAGAGTTATTAAAACAGCATCATCCTCATTTGTCTTCTACGCTTTCTGATATGTATTTAGAATTATCTGCTGATAAGATAGCACAAGAAACTGATATAGTAACTAAAACTTTACTTATAGATTCAGTAGCAGGAAAAAGATGGTATGATGTAGATACTACTGTTACAGAAATAGATAAAGTTTATTTTAATGACGTAAAGATTCCTAAGCTTGTTGGCGACCCTTTAATAGATGATGATGAGTTTGCAGGTCCTGAAGACACAGCTGATACAGCTTTAGTTACTCCATCTCCTAATGCAAGTAACAAAAGAATGTGGTCATTTAGTAAATATGATTCTTCTTCTAGCAGTTCTAAAACATATAGAATAGGCATACTAGAAAGAGTAAACAATTCAATTACAAGAGATGGTAGAACAAGTAATTTTCAATCCTGCTCTATTACAGGCACTAAAAATATTAGACTTTATGTTAAATCTACTACTAACAAGTTTACTAGTTCAGATGATGCTACTACAGCTACTGTAGGACCTTTAAGAGATATACCCGAACAGTTTCATGAAGTTATATTAAATGGTGCAATAGCTAGAGGTTATAAAGACCCGACTAATTTTAAAGGAGATATGTATCAGTTTTTTAACACTGAATTTGATTTAGGAATAAAATCAATCAAAAAACATGCAAGAACAAAAACAGGGACTGGCTTTGTAAGGCCACAATCATTTTAATAGGAGAGTAAATGGATTTAAAGGACATGGTAGTTAATTATATATTTAATGATGAGATGAAAGAAAAAATCATTACTAAGTTAAACGATAACGTAGACATACCTATTATTTCAGAAAAAACAGAAGCAAAAATTATTACAGCAATATATGATTCTGTTGAAGAAGTAGTAAAAGAAGCTATAATGAAGTAATGATAGAGAAGCTATTTGTTTTACTTAATGATATAACTGATAAAGAGACTGGAGATATAGTTGAAAGAATTGGTATTGAAAGTACTAAAGAGTATAAAACAAAGCCTAAAAAATGCCCTTCTTGTGATAAAAAATCTATTGCAGGTTTGGAAATAATAGGAACTCATGATAGTTCTATACTTTGGCAATGCGTTAAGTGTGGTGATAGATTTTTAAAATTAGGTAGAGTAAAAACCTTAGAACTTTTGGAGGGCGCGACTTCCGCTTGGACTAATCCTAATGATTGGGGTGAAACAGATAAAGAACTAAACTAAGGAGATATATGTCAATAGACAAGGGTGTTTTAAAGCGCGTAATAGTCACACCAGACAAACATGCGCCTTTAGAAGATAAAGCAGCAATAAATGTAGTAAAAAAAGCAATAGAAATAATTAAGCCTGATGAGTATGTAGATTTAGGTGACTTAGGTGAATGGGGAAGTGTATCTCACTGGCAATGGAAAGCTAAGAAAAAACCGCCACTAGAGTACATTATACCAAGAGTTGAAAAAGATGTAAAAAGTGTTAACGAGCTTCTTGACAGTATAGATGAATCTTTAGATAAAGCTAACTGCACAAAAAAATACTTGTGCGGAGGTAATCATGATGAGTGGATGAATATGTTTGTAAATGAACATCCTTACTTACCACAATATAAATTTCATGAAGCAACTAATTTAAAGGATAGAGGATACAAGTATTATCCAGCTGATTTAGAACCTAAAAAATGGTTAAAGATTGGTAAACTACATTATTATCATGGTCATCACAAATCTGGTATGCACCATGCAAAAGCACATCTACAATTAGGTGCTAATGTAATTTACGGACACCATCATGGTTTACAGCAAGCTTCTGTAACTCACATAGACGGACCTAAGTCTGCTTGGAGTTTAGGATGCTTAAAAGATATGAGTCCTGAAAAAAATAGATGGCTTGGTGGTAGAGCTATAAATTGGGCACATGCTTTTGCAGTAGTTGATTATTTTAGAGGAGGTTTATTTACTGTACATGTTGTACAAATAATAAATGGCAAAACCTCATTATGGGGGGAGCTAATAGATGGGAACTAAACTAGATGGAAAACGAGTTAAAAGAGTTAGTAGGTCAGTACAGCTGGTTGTTTATAGCAGGAGCTGCAGTTCTTTTCTTTCGTTCGGCAATAGAAGGTGTAGTTGAAGGTTTAAAAGTATTCCTTGGTAATGACTTAAATACAGACGATGTCATTACCTTGGATGGAAGACCTGCTAGAGTTGTAAGAGTAGGTATATTTAAAACAATATTCTTTGTATACAACATAGGGTGTGTTAAAAATAAACCTTACGTTAAAGGTGGTAGTAAAATGGCAATACAAAACGATAAACTAAAAGACCATAGCATAGAAAAGCCATTACCTATGCTAGACTTAACCAAATGGGAAGCAGAATGCGAAAAGGAACAAAATGATTGATACAACAATTAACTTGGCTAATATAGTAACTATTGCGACAGTAGCGGGTACTTTATTCTTTACTACAGGTACTTATACTGAAAAAATAGATAGTGTAAAAACTGACCAAGAAAAATCTGTAAAAAGAATTGCTAAGAATGAAAAAGACATTACTGACTTAAAGATAACTACTGCTAAAATAGAAACTAAAATAGATGAACGATTTGATAGAATCGAAGATATACTAATGGAGAAATAATGTTTGGAAAATTATTTAATAAAGAAAAACCAAATTACGGATTGTTAGACGATATGATTAATAAGCCTATAATACCAGGGAAATATTCTTATCAAGGACCATCTAATGCTAGAGCTTTTAATGACCAAGCTTTCTATCCAGAAGGAAGCCCTATACCAAATTATAATGCTAGAGGGGTTTACGAAGTACCAACAGATGATGGTAATAGATATTACTTTGGTCAAGACCAAGCTTTTGATAGAAATACTGCTAAACAATTAACTCGAGCAGACGCATTAATTAGGTCACAAATGTATCCATCAGACTCTTTAACAACAGAAGAATTTAATAGGTTTAAAGGTCATAACCTTTTTCCGAAAAAATGATAATACCTAAAATACTAATTAATCAAGTTGCAACAAAATTAACTAAACATTTTAAGTTAGATAAAATAATGTCTTATGTATTTGATAAAAACGAATTAGATGCAAAGGTAGAAAACATAGAAAAAAGATTAGAAATAATAGAAAACTTTAAATGTAATTATAAAAAGGAGGAAGACAATGGCTAGGTCGTACGGAACAGCCACTTTAACATTAACGGTAACAGAAGCTATAACATTAAATAGTAAAGATGAAGGTCAAAGTCACGTTCATACAATAGCAAGTGTATCAGATATATATAGAAGAACCATGACAACAAATACAAGTACTGATACTAATATAGCAACTTTTAGCTCTGCATTTGGCGTAGGTCAATTTGTAGCTGCTGATATGAGATATATTAGAATATCAAATCTTGACAATACTAACCATGTTATTCTTACACTAACAAATAGTAATTCTGATGAAGTAGCTGTAAAATTAGATAAGGGACAATCTTTTATTATATGTCCTGATTTAACTGGTGGTGTAGCAGATATATTTGACGCTAACCAAGAAGCTTTAACTTTTACAGATGCTACATGTGATTATAATAACGACCCAACAATTACTTGCGATGCAAGTGCTAAAATAGGGGTTGGTATGGGAGTTACAGGTACAGGTATACCTGCAGATTCTACTGTATCTAGTGTAAACACAGTAGGAGCAGTTACATCGTTTGAGTTAAGTGCGTCAACAACAAGTGGAGCAGTAACAAATGGTACTTTAACATTTACGCCTGGAGTACAAGATTTAACTTCAATATCAGCTAAAGCTGATACTGCTAGTGTTGACATAGAATTGTATATGGCAATGGTATAAGTCTTTATGGCTATACAAGTAAAAGAGGTACATAAGTTTGATAAAGGTATACACGGTTCAGTATCTGAACTTGATATATCTCCTGAATCTGCTTCATTATCCTTAAATATAGACCCTAATTCTGAATATGGTGCTTTAAGAGGTATACAAGGTGATAAAATATTGTCTGAAGATGGATGGGAAACACCAAGATATGCAAAATGGGGTATAACATTTTTTGGAGATGTAAATGGATTAATACCTAAAACAACTTTAGAAAAGAAATTATTCTTAATAAATGCTTATGATAAATCATTTTTACTTGTATTTACGTTTGATAACTCTAAAGTACAACTTAGATTTGGTGGTACTGGTACTGATATTGTTGCTGATTTTGAAGTTGGCAATAACATAGGTATACATTCAGATTTATTTGACCATACAGCTGATGATGAATATACAATAGCAAATAGCGATAGCAGAAATTTTAATGTTATTCCTGTTTTACTTGAAGACAAACTAACAGATGCAAACAAAATAAAAGCTGGGCATATTGCTGATGCGGTAAAAATAGCTTTAAATTATGCATACCCGTCTTCAACACTTCAAGCAGTTAGTGGTTATAGTTCTTATTTTTATTGTTATAGACCTTCTACATATGCTACTCAAGAAGAGTTAGATGTTGATGGGACATTAAGTATACTAAGTAATTTTTATGGTGACATATCTATTCCTAGATTACCTATTGAATCATTTGATAATGGTGCTAATATTCCAGGAACATCATTAGGACATACTTCTGGTTTATATTTACCTGATTCAGAATTGTACTCTACTAATTCTACATATTTTATTAAAGGAAGTGGTTTAGCTCAAATTCAAACTCTAGATGGAATAAATTCTGAAGAAACAACTGACTTTAACTTTTTAAAATTAAAGGCTTTTAATTCAAAAGATTCTTCTAATATTTTAGCTATTACTAAAACTGCTCAAGTAAAACTTTTCCAAAACTTAGAAAAAAGTGGCTCTATTAGTAATTCTGATTTAGGTAGTATTTCAATTTCTTCAGAAAACTCATTATCAATAGAACAAAGAAATAAAAATTTATACTTAGGTGCTGGTGATTATAGAGGAACTTCTTCTATGTGGATAGGGTTTATTGAAAGAAGTCAGATAGGAAAACAACTTAGCGGTTATTATTTAGAAGAAAATAATTTAAAGTCTATTTCTGATTCTATTGGAGCAAATAATTTTGACAATGTTGTGGTTCCAACATTGCATCATGGATTAAATAATACAAATGGTGGTATAGCTGGAGCGGCAAGTTTATATGCCGATAATGCAGAAAGCGGCTCTAATGATGATTTATATAAGGATGATATAGTAAGTGGTGGTCACTTTAGAAGTGTTAATGGATGGATTAAACAATGCTTAAAGAATAATGACCCAACAGCAACAGGTAATTATGACCATTACAATGATGTAAAAGAAGGAATGATATTTAGAGTTAATTTAGGTTATAATTATGTAGCATGTGATTACACAGGTAATCATGAACCTGCTAATGGAAAATCTGCTCAAGAATATTTATTTGCATTAAAAGAAATTGCAAAAGGAAAAATAAAACTTAGTTCTGAAAATAAGACAGATGAACCAAATATTGAACCATTTAGAGGAGGTTCAGGAGAAACATTGCATGATGGTGATTTATTTCAAGTAGTATATTCAAGTGGAGAAGATGAAGATATTAATTTGTCTGCTATTGACGATAGTAATATGTTTAGATTAGTTTATATAGGAACTTTACATGGTAAAGCAAAAACAGGAACTGCCCACCCTTCTTATGCTAACTCTACAGATGCTTATTGTGGTATACCTGCTTACGCGTACGCACACACAAATGATAACTTTAACTTAATAAGAATTAAAACTACTTCTAAATCAGATGCGAGTATAGCAGAATTACATGCTGATAAAGGTGGAATTTATACTGAAATAAAAGACACACATGGTTTAGGTATAAAATTTTCACCTAAAAGATTAGAAACTATTGATTTAAGGGTAGAATTAGGAGTTACTGATTTTGAAATAAGTACAATGTCAGAGTGTAAAAGTTCTGATGGAGCTGGTGGTTTTGGTGGGGATATAGGTACTATTACAGAAAATAGTGTTCTTAGGAATAAAAACTATTTTACAGGACATGGTAAGCTTTGGGTAGCAAACAAAAATGAACCTCTTAATTTATACCTAATTGATGTTACTAATTGGGATAATCAAAATGTAAATAAACCAAGAATTAGTTTTAAAAAAATAAGTTTAGTATTTGACAGGATTCATAAAACTTTACTTTCTGATAATAACACTAATTACGGAAAAGGTTTAGTTAGACTTACTGAAACAGTTGATAGTGGAGAAGCAGATTTAGATAAAGAAAAAAGTTATTTTACAGGATATGAATGGAACCCTTTACCTGAAGGTCAATATATTTCTTCTATCTGTGAAACATATTCACACTTACCTCATATGGGTGATGGAGCAGGTGGAGGAGCTGCTAATGGAGATGGTAAATGGAGAGTTTGGGTAGAGTACAAAAAAAACGAAGAATTAGCTCATATACGGTATGATTTATTCTTATTTAATTTTAGACCTCAACCTTGGGTTGGGTCTGGTAATGACAAAGGTGAAGGTATTACATCATCTAGCACTCAAGTTTATATGTTTGATAAAACTCCACCAAATCAAGAATGCCAAAAAGTTAAAATGCCTAGTCTTAAGACCAATCAAGGTAATAAAACCATTTACTATCCTTTTGATAAAATGGTTATAACAAAAAAAGGTGCGCAAGGAACTAATGATTTAAGAATATCTGGACAAACATCTGATATGAATATAGATTACGGAAGTGATTATATAGGTCAGGCAAAAGGAAACACAGATACTTCTGAAAAATATTGTCATAACGACCATATACCTAATGATAGTGCATATTCTTTAAAATTTAGAAATCCTTCAGGAGAATTTAGAGGTTTGTATGCTCCTGATTTACAATATCAAAGTTGGACAGCTGGAGAGAGATATGCTCATAAAACAGCGACTCTTCCTTTAGGGCATAATATTGGTTGGCTTTTAGGTTCTCCTAGAGAATACACTCCAGTAAGACATACTTTGAACCCTTACTATAGAAAATGGTATTTTACAGGCAATACTAGTAGTGGAACAGGTGTAAATCAAATACCTTATCCAGATGAAGAAAACTACAAAGCTTCTGGCAAAAAAACATTAAATGCTCATGTTGTGTCTTCTTTTGGAAAATTAACTGGTAAATTTGTAAGACACGCAGGAACTTTGGTAGGAGGAAAAAGAGTATCAACAAATCTTCCATTTAATGGTGAAAAGTGTTGGTGTGCTTATGAAGAAGGGGTATTAAAACATTTTGGTGATGAATATACTGTATTTAATATGCACGACAGTCCTGTTGCTATAGAGTCGTATAATGGAACAGCTTATGAAGTGCAAGGTAAACCTGCTACTTCTGTTGGTAGCGAAACTGTAGAATTAGCTGATAATCCTGATGTAAATAGATATTATTACTCTGATACTGAAGCAGGGTTTATGGGAAGTAGGAGCGCAGATGATAATACTACTGCAGATGCGATAAATCATAGTAGCGTCCCTGCTACAATGGGCTACAGTAAGTATAACCAATACAGATTTCATCACGCTAACAATGGAACTGCTGATTTAACAAATGATGATGGCAATGGTGAAAGTGAAAGTTATATTACTGGAAAAACATACGGTTATGGAGGGCAATATTTTGGAAAAGACAGTTTTGGTCACTATACAAATATAACACAAACATGGGCGTCTAATCAAGATTATTTACTACAAGGAAGTAAACCAGAAGATGTAACTGTAAAATCAACCCATGATTTTCCTCAGCATGCCGAGTTTGAACATGTGAGAGGATTTGGATGGGGTGATGGAGCTCAGTTTAAAGAAAATAACGTAAGAAGTTCTAATGGTTTGTACTGGAGTGGTACTCCTTACCCAGCACAATCAGGCTCAAGCCCTACAGAAAGATTTTCTAAGCATGGAACTGGATATTTTACATATCAAGCAAATACTAATTCACTTATTACTACTGATACTAGCAAGTCAGGATTTTATAGTAGCGATACAAATGTTGATAATGGTAGCACATTTATAGTGCCTGGTAAACAGTGGGACAACAGAAGAGTAGTTCACTGTTGGTCAGTAACGGCTTTAACAGATTCAATTCATAATTATAGCTACAATACAGCAAGAGATGCAAATAATTTATTTGACCACAGAGAGTTTGGTCTTTGGAAAACTCCTAGATGTTCATTTAGAAAACTAGAAATTCCAGGATTTTTTGGAAATAATGCTAAAATAATGAATATAGATACTATAAGCTGGTCAGAAAGAAATGTAAATGAACCTAATCCAAATACAGATAGTACTAATGACAACACTTTTATGAAGTCTGGTTATTTAGTTCAATTTGCTTGTGAAGATGGAGATGTAAATGATACTGACACTTCTTCAACAGGGGTTGTTGTTTATGAAACAAAAACATCATCTTTTTATGCAACAAATTCAAGTAACCCTATTTTTGGAGATACCAATCCTTATGCAGCTCATTCTTTAGCAGCTACTGATGTTTTAAGAGCAGTACATAAAATAAGTGATTTATCTAAAATAGAAACTAGTATATTTAGGCAATTTATGCATTATAAAAATAACAAACTTATTACTAAAAATTTAGTACCTGGTTTAGCCGATACTTTAACATCAACTCAAACAAGTATTGAAAGAAGTAATGAAAACTTAAAACCTTTTAAAATATTACACGAAAGATACTCTCCTTTAGTTTTATCTCATGGAGGTAGTGAAAGTAAAGAAGAAATTGGAATTTGGGTAAGAGCTCAATTTAATTCTCCAAATGAATCTTCTCAAGATGTTATAGACTTAGGTGGGTTTCCTTATTACAAATGTGACAAACTTTGGAATTATTGGTCTAAAATTAATAGCAAAGGTTTTGATAGAAGCACTAGTAATTTCGACTCTGCTAATTATATAACAGAAGGTTGGGGAAGTACTTCTGGTTCAGGAACAGATGACCAATATCCTTTTAGTTATAGTAATATAAATTCTGAAAATCAACTAAAAACAAAAGATGGCGCACACATTAAAAATTCTAATGCTTCAATTTTAGAAAAAGAAGCCCAAATAGAAACAGATGGTGCTGCAGAGTTTCCAGAAGGTGGGGTTTTATATAAGTTTAGTTTATTATATGACGGGTTTCAAGAAAGCCCTTTAAATAAAAATGCTCTAGAAATAAATGTAACTGCTAATTCTTCTATGTTAAGATTAAAATTAACTGTTCCAAGTTTAGATTTTATGGGTATAAATGCTAGAGTTACTCATATAAATATTTATAGAAAAAATAAAACTGAAGATTTATACAGGCTAGTAAAATCTGTTAGTTTAGATTTATCAAAAGAAAATTGGGCAAATGATGGTAGTGAGTTTATTTTACGTTTTAATGATGAGCAAAGACTTTCTTCTTACGAAGGTTTAAATGGTATACCAGAGTCGCTAACTAACTTAACACCTAACTACAGACTGTCTTGTCAATTAAATGATTTTTTATTTGTAAGTGGATTACACCATCCTAATTTAGAAGACGGTGACCACTTACTATTAAGGTCTAAACAGGGTAGATTTTCTGTTTTTGATTGGTCAAATGACTTTTTAGATATACCTACTAAACCTGTAGCAATGGCTGGATTTGCAAATAGAGTATGGGTATTTGATAATAATAACATGTACAAAATAAACCCTACAGGGTTGTATATTGAGGACAAAACTGAGGGTATTGGTATCTTGAACTCAGAATCATTTATTGTTACCGATATGGGCATGTTTTGGTGCGATAGAAGTAACATATACAAGCATGATGGTACAAAAATAAATCAAATAGGTACATCTATACTTAAAAATCATTCTCATCCTGAATGGCAAATTGGTTATTTAGACGCAGTAAATAAGTCTGAGATTTTAGGTTATACTCCCAAAATAGGTTATGATTCTATTAACCAATGTGTATACGTAACATTACAAGGTTTTAGTAAATCTCTACTAAGCTATAAGAAGTATGATAGTAGAATTTATTCTTATGATATAAAACAAGATAGATGGGATTACTATGATTCACCTGCTGTAAAATCTTTAACTACAGATAATAATGGTAGCGTTATTATGAGTGATGGATTTCAATTATACAATTACAGAAGGGATAAAAAGAATCCTAAAAAATTCTCTTGGGATAGCAAAACGTTTCAATTAGGTAGTTCAAATTATACTAAGTCATTAAAGACGTTAAAATTTACTGGTGACATATGTTTATGGAACTTTAATAATGGGGCTGAAAATAGAAACTTTATTTCAGATACAGGAGGTGATATAGTCTATGAAGAACCAGACTTTAAAACAACTAAAGATGGACATGTTTTAGAAACTAGTATTGCTTCAGAAACGGATGATTTAAAAGTTTATGTAGATGGTATACTGCAAACTATGAGAATTAAGTCTAGAAACCCTGTTATTGGTTCTCCTATAGCAAACGATTCTACAGGAGAAATATATGCTTTAGACCAAGCATTACCTTCTTTTGAGACGAAAAGTGGTACTTTAACTTATAAAGATTCTTTTTCTATAACTAATACATCCTGTCCTGAATTTTTAACTTGGCCTAATGGTCAATTTGAAAAAGTTACTTTAGAAGGTGAATTGTCTGAATTAATGCATATACATAAAGGTATGTACTTGTATTTTAAAGGTATTGATATTAATGGTATTACTCAAGAAGAAATAGTAAGAGTTAGAGATATAAAGTTTACTTGGGAACAATTAGAAGGTGGTAAAAACACTTTAAGTGGGCCTGTAGAAATAAGAACTTGGAGAGGCCAATTAGGAACAAAATCTTATAATTGGAGTAATTCTGAATTAATGCCTCCTCTTAATATAAACCCAATAAAAACAGCAAGCCCTACACTTTTATTCCCAAGAGGAATAAAGGGGAAAACAGTTAAATTATCACTACAAAATCAAAAATCATTTATTGATTCTTTTGCTATATCTTATAGAGTAAAAAAGTTTAAATAATGCCTAGAAATATTAGGACATACCAAAAGCTTATAAAGCCTTCAGAAGAACAGCTTGTAGATGCTGTTAATGAAATAATTGAAAGTGTCAATACTGTAAGTGCTTCTGCTGAAAGAGAGAACTATAAAGGTAAGCCTGGTGATGTAAAAGTAAATAAAGTTGCAAATAACAAATACGACTTTTATGTTAGAGGTGAAGATGGTTGGCATAGAGATACAAACTCATCTTACGGACCTGTAAACGACTCACAAACACAAACCGATACTCAACCTGTTATACTTAGTAATGGCACTATCGATAATCAATATCTTGGTTCTTCTAGAATATTGCTTAATCTAGATGCAAGTACTAGCATTACTGGTGTTGCTAACCCTAAAATAGAGATAACAGGTAACGGAACTTTATCTAGTACTGGTAAAACAACTATAGACTCTGCAGGAGATATAGAATTAAATGCTGATGGTGGTGATTTATTTATAAAAGACGATACTTCTGAACTTGCCACTATAAACTCAAGTGGTTTAAAAATAAACAATATATCTGCCGCTGATAGTGATACAGATAAATTCTTAGTAAGTGATAGTGGTTTAGTTAAATACAGAACAGGTGCACAAATACTAACTGACCTTGGTATAACTGCAGACGAGATACTAGACTGGACTGCTGACCAAGGTAGTAACAATATACATGCTAGTAACTTTGCAGATATTACAAGTACAGGTACTTTAGATATATCAGGTGGAACATTAACTACTTCAGCTGCTCAAAAGAAATCAATAGTTGAAGGTGTAGCGGCTAATACAGATATAGGCGCTTATGAATTTAGAGCACAAACTTTTCAATCTGATGCTACTACCCTTTCTGGAACAGCCCCTTTTACAGTAGCTTCTACAGTTAAAGTTGCAAATTTAAATGCAGATAAACTAGATGGTGCTGATTTAGTAGATGAAGATAATATGGCATCTAATAGTGCTGTTAAAGTACCTACACAACAATCAGTTAAAGCATATGTAGATTCAGAGATTACAGGACTAGTAGACTCTGCACCAGGTGCTTTAGACACACTTAACGAACTTGCTGCTGCACTTAATGATGATGCTAGTTTTTCTACTACAGTTACTAATAGTATAGCAACTAAGGTAGGATTAACAGGCAACGAAACAGTTGCAGGTGAGAAAATATTTTCAAGCACTTTAAGAGTAGGAGATGCAACAGAAGGTATTAGATTATTAAATATTTCATCAAATATAGCAGGAATATATGGAGTTGATACAGGTGGTTCGGCTTGGAACTCTATTCATATTAAAGCAGATGGTGAAGATGGGTTATTTATAGAAAAAGATACTAATAAGGTAGGTATAGGTACTACTAGCCCTGGTTCAACACTACATATTTCAGATGCAAGTAGTAGTGGAGTAACTTCTCTTAGTCTTAATAACAGAGTAAAAGTAAGAGGGGATGGAGTAGTATATTGGGGTTCTGGTGCTGCTCATGGTACTTTAAGTTGGGATAGTGGTAAAGCATTAATAAATTCTCAAGGAACAAATGATTTACAAATATCAGCAGGTGGTAATCATACAGACCATATTTATATTGATGGAGGTGGAAGCACTAATGATGGGTGTGTAGGTATAGGTACTAATAGTCCTGATGAGAAATTACACGTTGTAGGAGATTTAAAAGTAGTAGGTAATATATCAAGTGTAAGTGGAGGAGCATCTATTGGTGATAGTGCTGCTGATACATTTAGAACTACAGGGCATACATATTTAGCTACTGTAGGTAATAATGTAGGTATAGGCAACACAAGTCCTAACCATTTATTACACGTTGGAGATGATGTTACTGCTACATTTGGGACTGCTCCTGATAAAGCAATACAATTATCAAGTTCTACAAATGACCACGAAATAGCATATATATTGTATGCAGGTGAGGGTACAAATAACATTAGAAGTAAATACTATGTAGATGATGCTACTAAGTATGTAGGTTGGGATTCTACTCATAGCACAGGGTGGCTTGGTTATGAATGGAAGATTGCAGGTACTCAGAAAATGGTTTTAAATACTTCAGGTAATTTAGGTATAGGTACTGCAAGTCCTTCAGTAAAATTGCACGTTGATTCAGGCACATCAGATACAGTAGCAATATTTAAAAGTTCAGACAGTACAGCAAGAATACAAATACAAGATGATGATACTACTAATCATATAGTATCAAATAACTCAACTTTATCATTAGGTGCTAATAACACAACACACGCAGGAAATTTAAATATAGACTCTAATGGTAGAGTAGGTGTAGGTGTTACTGACCCTGATTCAAAAGTAGAAATTATTGGAGAAGGCGATAGTAGTAGTACAAAATCATTAGAGATTAAAGATAGTGGTGGAACTAATTTATTTTATGTAAGAGATGATGGTGTAGTAAGTGTAACTCATAATTATCTTTTTGTTCAAGCAGGAGGTATTTATTCTACTTATGCTATAAGAGCAAGAGGTGGAATTACTGATGATGGTGGTGCTTTAGGATTAGGAAGTGATGGAAGTACAAACCATTTTATTATTACAAGTGGTAATATAACTACAGGTGTATGGAATGGTACTGCAATAGCAAGTGCTTATTTAGATGCAGACACAGCACATCTTACTACTAACCAAACATTTACAGGACAAAAAACATTTAACAAAGCATTTCCACAAGTTCAATTCACAGATGATAGCAATACCGATTATGTTGAATTAGGTTTAAGTGGTGACACATATTTTCATAAAACATCAGATGCAAATATTAATTTTGGTTGGAGAGATAATAATAATAATGAATTAATGACACTTGATACAGGTGGTCAAACACTTACAATAGGAGAAGCACCACAAACTACTTATAAATTAAAAATAGGCGATAATGGTAGAATGAATATGCCTCAAAGAGGACTTGAGTTTGAAAATGCTCACGGGTATTTTAGTCCATTAGGCGATATGTTTTTACCTTTATATATTAATGTTACTCAAACAGATTTAATAAGATTTCAACCACCATTAACTTGGGAGTATTATAATTATGCTGCAAGTGCTTATGTAGATGATATGAGTAATGTTGCTAATTTACAGAATATGCTTGATGGTAGGAGAGGAACAAGTTATTCAGTTTCTAATACAAAAAGAAAATTTAGATTTGTAATAACAAGAGCAACTAGTTGGGCAGATGACCATTTATTTTATATAGAAAATACTTGGAGTTCTATTGGTTCTTGGTCATCAAGTGCTGCAGGAGGTGGAAGTTTAACACCTACTATGGTAGTAGAAAGATTAGATGGTAGTTTTGATGCAGATGATGATACTAATAATGATTGGAGTACCAATGCAGGTATTACTACTGATTGGCATACAACAGGAATTTGGAATGGTTTTGGAATGGGTATGTATTACTCAACAAGTATGCACAATACAGAAACTCATATAAGAATTACAGTAACTTTTCCTGAATATGCAGATGCAAGTAAAGAAATTAGTATTAAAAATATAGGAGCAATGTCCTCTTATTCAAGTCAAAATACTAATCAAGATGCTTTTGTTCAGGATTTTAACAGAAATTTAACAGGTAATGGTAGCATAAGTATACCAACAGGAGATAGTTATAAAATTAATGGAACAGCTGTTATAAGTGCTACTCAATTAGGCACAACTGTAGTTGCTTCATCACTTACAAGTGTAGGTACAATAGGTACAGGGGTTTGGCAAGGTACTGCTATTGCTAGTGCTTACCTTGATTCAGATACTGCTCATTTATCAGGTAATCAAACATTTACAGGAGTTAAAACTTTTGGAAATTATGTAAATATAGAAACTGCAACTGATGCTATACTAAATTTTAAAGCAACTGATGATTCTTGGTGTTATATGCAGTTTTTACAAAATGATGGCGATAGAATAGCATATATAGGAACTGATGGCGACCAAGATAGACTGATTCTTAATGCTACTGAAAATGGTGCAGATGAGATAGAAATAAATACTACAACAGTAGATATAAATGCTAATGTAAAAATTAGTGGAACTCTTGATATGGAAGATAGCAACATTACTGATGTAGGCGATATAGCATTAGATACAATCAGTTCAGATGCAGGTACATCAATAGGTGTAACATTAGGAACAGATGCAGGAGATGATTTTAATGTAGGTGGTGGTAAATTAGTTGTAGAAGGCGATACAGGTAATGTAGGTATTGGAACTGCAAGTCCTTCTGTTAAGTTAGATGTAGAAGAATCTTCAGTATCGGCTCTTATAGATATACATCAATCTGCTTCAAGTACAGGCACAGATTCAGGGATTAGATTTCAAAAAAATAGTAACTTAAAAGGTACTGTAGGCTATAATGCAGGTACTGATACAGTTAACTTAAATTATGGTGCATTTGACAATACTCATCTTAATATAGATAGTAGTGGTAATGTAGGTATAGGTACTACAAGTCCTACTGAACCATTAGAAGTATGGAGTGCTAATTCAGAAGCATATCATTATCCTATTGTAGCAAGAAACCCTTATAATAGTGAAACTAATTTAGATTTTGGTGTAGGGATTAAGTTGCAACTTGATGATGGAAGTGAAAGCAAATGGGCAGGTATGATTTATGAAGCAGATTCTGCTTATGGTAATTCAGGAGATTTAGCATTTTATATAGATGGTGCTACTAATACTTCTCCAAGAATGAAATTACAACACGAAGGCGATTTAAATGTAACTCACACAGGTTGGCGAGGAATAGTTATAAATAATGGTTCTAATACTAATGGCTCACATTTAGAATTAAAAAATACAGAAAGAAGATTTCAAGTAGCAGTAAGAAGTAATGGATTTGATATTAGAGATGTAACTGCAAGTGATACATCAAGATTAAGTATAAGTAGTGGTGGAACTTTTAATTTTAACAACAATAATATTATTAATATGGGTGATGTTGAAGTTGATAAAGTATTAGGAGCTGAAGCTAATAATGTATTTACAACATACACTACAGGAGGTATTGCAAGTGAAGCAGAAAGTGGAGATACAATAGCTTTTAATTCAGTACAAAACAATGTTGATTTTCAAGTAGATGGAGAAAATACTGTTAACTTATTTTATGTTGATGCTTCTGCTGATAAAGTAGGT
>Ga0209337_1000449_pt1 | contig 33161 bp, 45 predicted proteins | sample LinPmetageLP53_FD_184044 | JGI IMG/M metagenome (GOLD analysis project Ga0209337, IMG submission 184044) | Marine viral communities from the Pacific Ocean - LP-53 (SPAdes) (version 2) | ecosystem: Environmental > Aquatic > Marine > Oceanic | place: Pacific Ocean | collected 2010-02-08
CAAAATAAATGTAATCATATACAACGTAAAGCTATCGATGACCTAGTTAGTGCGAACCTATTATTAATTGAGTTGCTCTCACACTTTCCTTTAGCTAAGATTGATTATAAAAAAGTTGAGGGGGGGAGGGGGAATAAAGAAGAGGGGTGGGTTGTTAATATTGGTGTCACCCATACAATTTCCGAAAAAAATTCTGATAACTCCTACTCAAAAAAAATTTTCAAAAGTAAAGCTTTGGCTAAGAGAGCCTGCGACAAGCAAGCTATTGTAATGAAAAAGGTGATACAATCTTATATAGAAGATGAACTGACGGATGAAGAATGGTTAAAAAGCTTAAAATTACACGGGAAGCAAAAAAAGCCCATAAAGAAAGGGTGTGGACAGCCAAAGACCTAGAGTCTGATCCATGTGACGAGAGTGCTGGAGTATCTAGCCATTGGCAACACGTTATAGAAAATATGGAAATTGAAATCATACACACCAGCCAAGGCACAAAAGCTGTGTGGAAACAAAGGAGAATATAATGCCTAAAGGAAAAGGAACTTACGGAACTACAATGGGTAGACCCCCTAAAAAACGAAAAGTAAAAAAGCCTAAGAAGAAAGGTGCTTACTAATGGGAACAGCATGGGCAATACTTGGGGTGCTTGTTGTGCTTGGCTTGATTTACAGAACAATACGCAAAGATGCACAATCTGCGGTACAAAGTGAAATAGCAGAAAATACAATGGAGCATCTTAAGAAATTGAATGAGGTAGATAATGAGTCAGACCTACAGCTTAAGAAAGATGTTAGTGATATGCGTGGTAACCCTATGGCTTGGTGGTTGCGTAGGAACCGTAACGGTCGCTAAAAAGTACCCTATGTCTGCTTTGCCAAATATGGAGTGGCAAGCTAATGGAGAACGTAGGTCTATAGACCAGATGGAATTTGTTAATTTAAGTGAGTGGATAATAAATGCTGAACACACTATTAAAAAATACGAGCGTCAAGTTGATATGTTTAATGATTCTAGTGACTAGTAGTTGTGTTGATTTAGCGTTGGCTGGGAGTATGACTATTTCAGCAGAGATGAAACTCTTGAGTGGTGGAAGTGACAGATACATAGGCGAACTACCAACAAAAGGTATTTATTTTTTTCAAGTAGAACAGGTACCAAGAAGTGTGACAGTCTATTGGGATTATAACGGTGACAAGCATCCAGATAAAGCGTTTGTTTGCCCTATGATAGACCATGTAAGTCTTTATAATTGCAACAACACAATTAATTTTGATGAAACAGGAGATAATACTTATATCTTTAATACCTGTCCGGCAGACTTACCTACTGCTTATCTAACGACTAGAGAGTGTTGGGAATGCCAGACTTGCATGTATTTTTTAATCCCAGACAAAACATATCATCCTTTTTCGGTAAACCGCCCTTTTTTTGAACGCAAAGAAATATGTGCCCCAAATGACAGATAAAATAGTTAAGTTAGGTAATTTAATACCCAATAGAAAAGGTAGACCTCGTGGTGCCAGAAACAAGCTTTCTACTAATTTTCTAGAAGATATACATAGCTATTGGAGCAAACGAACTAACGGTGCCAATGGAACCACTAGAGGCATGAATTTATTAGATAAAGCAGCAGAAAAAGATCCTATGGCATTTTGCAAGATGGTTGCAAGTATCATACCAAAAGAACTACACAAAGAGAACACGGTTCAGGTCAATTTTGTAGAAGCGTTAAAACAAATTAATAATGCTGATATTGTTGATCTAACACCCCCCATAGAGGACACAGATGATTCTGGAGTTTAAACTAAGATGTTTATTGGAGCCTAGACTAAGATGATGACGGCTGACGGTTTTGATGAAGCTATAATAGGTAGTATTACTTCTTATGGTAGAGGCGAAACGGTACTTTATAGTACTCAAAAGATCATTGAGGTTATGATGGAACGTGATGGCATGACTGCGGAGGATGCTATTGAGTTTTTTAATTATAATATAATCGGTTCTTACAACGGTGACGGTATGCCTGCATTTTTAAACGATCATGTGGAACCTTTGGAGTTTGACGATAATGGTATCATCTTCAACTGATGAAGTAGTTGATGTAAGAAAAAGATTAAAAATATGGTATGACAGCCCTTATAAGTTTGTAACTCAAGCTTTAGGTGTCGAACCAGAAGATTGGCAGAAAAAGGCTATGCTGGCGATTAAGAATAATGATCGTGTGGCTGTGAAATCAGGTCATGGAGTCGGTAAATCTGCCCTAGAAAGCTGGATTATACTATGGTGGCTCTTAACAAGATATCCTGCAAAAGTCGCTTGTACTGCACCCACTGGACACCAATTGTCCGATGTTTTGTGGGGCGAAATCGCAAAGTGGTACAGGAAACTACCTCCGGGGCTAAAGTCGCTTCTGGCTGTAAAGAACGACAGAGTAGAATTAGTATCCGCACCTAGCGAATCATTTGCTGTAGCCCGTACAGCTAGAAAAGAAACCCCAGAAGCATTCCAAGGATTCCATTCAGAAAACATGTTGTTTATGGTGGATGAAGCATCAGGTATTGAGCCTATCATATTTGAGGTAGGTGAAGGTGCCATGTCTACCGCAGGAGCTAAGACCTTCCTAGCCGGAAACCCTACTAGAACCAGTGGTTATTTCTTTGATGCGTTTAACAAAATGCGTTCTTACTGGACTACAATGCAAGTTTCATGCGCTGAAAGCAACCAAGTTAGCACCAAATATATAGAGCAGATGAAGGAAAAGTACGGCATAGACAGCAATATTTACCGTGTGCGTGTGCTAGGTGATTTCCCGAAAGATGATGATGACAGCATCATGCCGTTGTCTTTATTAGAAGGTAGTGTTGAAAGACAAATAGATATCCCAGAAGATGAACCTGTTGTGTGGGGGTTAGACGTTGCCAGATTTGGATCAGACAGCACGGCTTTATGTATTAGGAAAGGAAGGAGAGTTGTTGGTAAGGTTGAATCATGGAGAGGCAAAGACCTTATGCAGACCTGTGGAATTATTGCCAGCAAATACAAAAAAACAGAAATACATCCTAACGAAAGGCCACAAGAGATATTGGTGGATTCGATTGGATTGGGGAGTGGCGTGGTGGATCGGCTCATGGAAATGGGGCTACCTGTTAGGGGAGTCAATGTGGCAGAAAGGCCAGCGGTGGAACAGCTCTACAATAGACTAAGAGATGAACTATGGTTTAACGCTCGTGACTGGTTTGACACAATGGCAGTGAGTATGCCTAGAGATGAAGACCTGATTGATGAATTAGCTAATGTTAAATTTGCCTATACCAGTTTAGGTAAGCTACAAGCAGAAAGTAAAGATGATATGAAAAAACGAGGTCTAAAGTCTCCAGATCTAGCAGATGCTTTTTGCTTGACTTTTGCTTACCAAAGCTTTGGGGGTAGTTTTAATAAACCATTGGAGTATAACAATATGGGAATAGTTTGACTACACGCATATGACAGGAGGAAAACAATTGAAAAGAACAAAGCGTAGGGCAAAACTAATCAAGATGTCCAATGGAAGATGCCACGATTGTGGAAAAACATTTCCGAATGCTGTGTTTGATTTTCATCATGTCGAAGCCAAGGAGTTTACGCTTAACGCATGTTCTATGGACAGATCGTGGAAAAGTATCGTTGAAGAATGGGAGAAGTGCATAATGCTGTGTGCTAACTGTCATAGGATATGTCATAATATAGGAGAGTACGATGAGCCTTAAAGATAGTTATAAAATAGTAGAATTAGAAGAACGTATTCAAGATCTTGAATCTAAAGTTGAACTGATATTTGGAAACAGCGATAGTTTTGCCAACGACAGTACAAATGAAGTTGGAATTATTGACTTGATTAAAAGTAAAAAGGTGACTAAGCGTGAGCGCAAAAAATAAAGAAAAAATGTCGGATGATGAATTAAAGTCTGCGTTTGACTGGGAAGCAGATAATGCTATAGGTAGGGACAACAGTGATCTTGCTGCTCAAAGGCGTATGGCTGTTGAATACTATTATGGCAATTCGCTAGGGAATGAGGTTGAAGGACGTTCCCAAGTTATATCCCATGATGTATTTGAAGTTGTTGAATGGGCTATGCCTCATATTATGAAGGTGTTTACCAGTGATCGTATAGCTGATTTTGAGCCTACTGGGCCTGAAGACGAGGCAGAAGCAGAACAAGCAACTGACTATGTTAACTATCTCTTTGAGAAAAGAAACAATGGCTTTAGCATTATACATGATATGGCGAAAGATGCGCTTCTTGAAAAAACTGGCGTTTCAAAAATATGGTGGGACGATACTCCAACTATTGAAAGGGAAGAATACAGTGGCCTCGATGATTTTGCGTTTGCGAAATTGGTTAGTGATGAAGAAATTGAAGTGGTGGAGCATACCGAAACTCAAGAAGAAATTATTGGCCCAGCAGACCAAATGCCACAAATAATGCGTTCTCACGATGTAGTTGTAGAACGTGTAAAAGATAATGGTAGAGTAAGAATTGAAGTAATCCCCCCAGAAGAATTATTAGTTTCAAGAAGAGCCAAGAGCCTAGACGATGCAGATTTTGTTGCTCACAAAGTACGTTTAACGATATCTGAAGTTAGAGATATGTTCCCTGATGTTTCAGATGATGACCTAGACGAGATGGCAGGAGATGATGAACAAGAATGGAATGATGAATACGGAGCAAGACATGATTTCGATGACTCTTATGGTGATGGGGATAACTCTTATAACAGTAGTAATGCAGGCAGAAAGATTTGGATAACAGAAGGTTACATGAAGGTGGATTGGGATGGTGACGGACATGCAGAACTACGAAAGATAACTAAAGCTGGAAACAAAATATTAGAGAACGTACCAATTGATGAAAAACCATTTGCTTCTATCTGCCCAATTCCAGTACCGCATAAATACTACGGGTTGTCGTTGTCCGATAAGGTAGTTGATATACAGATTGTAAAATCGACTCTTATTAGAAACATTCTTGACAATATATATAATTTAAACAACGGCAGATTTACGATGCTTGAAGGTCAAGCTAATCTGGATGACTTGTTAACATCACGCCCCGGTGGTGTGATTAGAGTAAAAACTCCAAACGCTGTAACACGCCTAGATACGCCTCCATTACCTAGTGGTAGTTTTGAATTATTAAATTACATCGATCAAATCAGAGATGGGCGTACTGGTATTTCAAAATTTAGAACTGGCATAGATCCTAATGTCTTGAACAACGCAAAAGCAGGCCCAGCTAATTCACAAATGGACGCAGCAAATGCTCGTTTAGAATTGATGGTGCGTATTTTTTCAGAGACAGGCATTAAGGACATGTTTAAAAAGATATACGGTCTAGTTATTAAGCATCAAGATCGTTCTGAAGTAATTAAGCTAAGAAACAAATGGGTAAGCGTAGATCCAACTCAATGGAAGGGGAATGCTAATGTATCGGTTAATGTTGGACTTGGGCATGGCAATCGGGATCAAGCAATCAACCATATGGCGTTGTTGGCTCAAAATTATGTCGCTATCCGGCAAGATCCAGAGTTTAGGCACATGGTTAGTCCAAAAAATGTCTACAACATGGTGGGGGAAGCATTAAAGTCTATGGGCTATAAAAACTATGATCGTTTTATTAGTAACCCTGATACGACACAACCATCACCGCCACCGCCTGATCCAAAAGCTGAAGCTGATAAGATGAAAGCACAAATCGAAATGCAGAAGATGCAGATGGAAGGCCAGAAGATGCAAGCTGAAATGCAGATGGATAAAGAGCGTCAAGGGCTTGAACAAATGCGTATGCAAGTTGACATGTCTAAAGACCAACAGAAAAATCAAATCGAAGTGGCTAAGTTACAATCTCAACTACAAGCAGAGCGTGAACAAAATCAGATAGAAATGATTAAGTCACAAGTTGAAATTGAAAAGGTAAAATTTGAGAAAGAAAAACTAGGTGCAGAAATGAAAATGGAAGCTGCTGAACACGCACTAAAGATTGAGGAATTAATTCTTGAAAGAGAACAAGCAAGGTCAGTCAAGATTGGTAATTAAACGCACCAAAATAAAATCGGGTGCCAATGCTGTTGCCAAAAAGTTTGGTGAAGACAAGATTATACCGAATAAGAAGAAAGACTACACTGTGCCTTCATGGGAGTAGTCAGTAAACAACATTAAAATAAGGTAGAATATGAATGATGATGCATCGTTACATCAAGAAGTTAAGCAAGGGCGAGATGCAGAATATCTTTTAGAGAATCCTGTATTCCAACAAACTTTTGATTACTTGAAAGATGCTTATTTTAAGGCGTGGGAGCAAACTTCTGTAGAAGATTCCCAATCAAGAGAAAACGTCTGGATGATGTATAAAACGCTAGACACTGTACATGGACATATTAAAACATATGCCGACACAGGAAAACTAGCAAAAAAACAATTAGAAGATATAGGAGTCAAGAATGAAAGAAATGGGTAAGTATCCAACTCCAAAGAACGCACATTACAAAGACAGTGGCGGTGGTATGTCATCTTTGAAACAAAACATTTCAAGTTCTAGTTTTGAAAATAAAGATCAGTCAAGGTCTATGTGTCAAAAAGGACGTTCAGGTGGAGCATCTAAGAACAAAGGTATGTATCAAAAATAAAGGAGTAAAATTATGAGTGGTGGTGGAAGATATAATCAGATGGTAGTACACGGGGCTTTCCAACCTCGTAAGTTGGCTTTTGAAAAAGTAACAGCAGATACAACTCTAACCCCGACAGACAGTGGAAAAGTTATATTTATGGGTGCTAATGGCGTAGATATTACTCTGCCTAGTACTCCAGAAGCAGGTTTAAATTACAAAATTATCATGGCTGCGGATTACTCTACTGCTGTGTGTACGGTAACAATTAATGGCTCTGGCGAATTTTTTGCTGGCGTTGTTTCTTCTGCCACACATGACACTACTGTCGATTCAGCCGTTTTTAATGGTTCGAGCAACGATGTTATTACATTTGCTTCTGGTTCTTTGGCAGGAGATTATGTTGATATTATATGTGATGGTTCTCTCTGGTTTGTATCAGGGATGGCTTCTGTAGTTGCTGGAATTGGAGCATCAGATAGTTAATAATAATTATTACTTTCATCCCTTTGTTTTTGAGTGAAGTTTGAAGAGAGGCTTCAAAGGTTTTGCTTTTTGCTTTTAGTGGTTGGTTAAACTTTTTGAACATCTTTTTCTAATATAGCCCTCAAAAAAAGGCTTGTCAAGTAAAATCGTACATTAAGGAGAAAATAAATGGCTCAGACTAACCCGGATGTGGGAGTCGATGCTAGTCCAGAAGTGGCTACTGTCGATGAAAATCAAGCACTTAACAGTGAAACAGACGCTGCTGATGAGATAGTAAGAAAAGGAATTTTGGATGAAGTAGAAGATGATTATCTACCAAGCCAAGACCGTGGTCATACCGAAGAGGAACCCACGGGAGAAGCAGAAGAAGTAGATGAAGAACAGCCAGAAAGTGATGAATCGGAACCTGAATTGGGGGAAGAGGAATCAGAAGAGTACGATGTTGAGGTACCAACCTACACCCTAAATGTTCAGGGTAAGCAGGTACAGGTAGATCTTGAAGAACTCAAAAATGGCTATCAAAAAGGTGCTGATTACACTAAAAAAACTCAAAGCCTTGCTGAAGAAAAAAGGGCGTTTGATATAGAAAAGGGCGCAGTTATACAAGAGCGTCAACAGTACAATCAAGCATTGTCCCAGTTTCAGCAGTTGATGAATGAGCAATACCAGCAGTATGACAATATTGACTGGGCACAGTTGAAAGAGGATGACCCTATTGGTTATATGACACGAAAAGAAGAAATGCGTGACATAGAAACTAGACACCAAAAGGCAGCCCAAGAACAACAGCAAGTTACTCATCAACAACAACAGCAATACGCAAGGCAACATCAGGAGCTTGTAGCAAGAGAAATGGATTTATTAGGTGAGAAATTGCCTGATTGGAAAAACCCAGACAAGAGAGCTAAATTGAGCGAAGAGCTTAAACTATACGCTGGGAATATTGGGTATTCTAAAGAAGATTTGGATGGAGTCACAGACCATAGAAGCTTGTTGATACTAAACAAGGCTAGGTTGTACGACAAGATTCAAAAATCAAATCCAAAGAAAATAAAGCAAGTTCCTAAAGTGGTTAAAGGTGGGAGTAAAAACACCAGATCTAATGATAGTAAAACAGGAAAATATAAATCTAAACTAAATTTGGCTAAACAAAGAGGTGGTAGAACTGAAGATATCGCTTCTGCTATCTTTGAATTAATGTAATAGCCTTTTTTAAGTTCTTTAAGGAGTAAATAAAATGGCAACAAAAGCAAGCACTTTTGGTGTTGGCCCAGCAACCAACATCACGGCAGCTATAGGTAATAGAGAAGACCTAACAGATGTAATATATAATATTGCACCAACGGAAACACCTTTCATGTCGAACATTGGGCGTACTAAATGTACGTCTACTTTCCATGAATGGCAGACCGATTCTCTTGCAACAGCAGCAGCTAACCAACAGCTAGAAGGTGATGATTACGATTCAGCAGGTCTTGAAGCTTCAGTTGTAACAACTAGAGTAACAAACTATACGACAATCAGTGCTAAAACGCTGATTATTTCTGGTTCGCATGAATCTACTTTGAAAGCAGGTAGAAAATCAGAAATCGCATATCAGGTGGCTAAGAAAGGTAAGGAGCTAAAACGAGATATTGAATTTACTCTTTCTCAAGAACAAGCTCCTGTTGCATCAACTGGTGGTACCACACGAAAAACTCGTGCTTTGGAAAGTTGGATTGCCAGCAACGCTTCTCGTGGTTCTGGTGGTTCAGATCATGCTTCTACCTTTGTTGTAACTGATGGAACGCAACGGGATCTAACTGAAGCGATGGTTAAATCAGCCGTACAATCAGCTTGGACTGCCGGGGGAGATCCCGAAATGATGCTTTGTGGTGCTGTTAATAAGCAAAACATCTCAAGCCAATTCAGTGGTATTGCTACAATGTATCGTGAGCAGTCAGGAACTGGGCCGGGTACGATTATCGGTGCTGCTGATGTTTATGTTAGTGACTTTGGAGAGTTGAAAGTTGTGCCTTCACGATTTAGTCGAGATCGTACTATTTCAATTATTCAGAAGGATATGTGGGCTATTGCTTACTTACGGCCTTTCAAGGTTTATGACCTTGCTAAAACGGGTGACGCTGAAAAGAGATTGCTCTTATCGGAATATACCCTTGAGGGACGTAACGAAGCAGCTAGTGCTAAAGTAGCGGATCTTAATACAAGCCTTCTGTAATCTAGAAGGTTAAACCAATATTGGGGGGTGTAACAGCCCCCCTTTATACGGGAGAATCACATGAAAGAATTTATGTACAAACACAATTGGGTTATGTGGGTTGTTGTTGTCGTTGGCGTTGTCTATCATCACCTCTTTTAAGGTTTAATAAATGGCAGATGTTAAAATAAGTGAAAACTGGGGCAACAATATGGTTAAAACCACTGGTTGGTTTGATACAAACACTGGCGATGTCCATATGTCCACATACCAAGATATAGAAGAAATAATAAAGAAAAACAGAGCCGATAGAAAAGCATTCGCCATTGATAAGAACAGTATTGGTGGTAAGTTTGGAGAGTTTGCTAAAATTGCTTCTATCCCTAATGTTGTTGTCGATCAATTAATGAATAATGGTATTTGGTTTGATAAAGTTGCTTTTAGAAAGTGGCTTGGTGATCCAGATAACCGTATTTTCAGAACTATAGACTGTAATTTATAATGGCTATTGATTCATACGCAAAACTAAAAACTTCTGTTGCTTCTTGGTTAGACAGAGATGATTTAACAGATACTATCCCTGACTTTATAAGTCTTGCAGAAGACCGAATAAACAGACATATCAGAGTACGTTCTATGGAACATAGAGCAGAAATGTCTACTGTAGCAAACCAAGAGTATTACGGTTTACCTGACAACTACATACAAATGCGACATTTCGCATTAAAAACAAGCCCACCTAAAGACCTAGATTATTTGACCCCAGAAAGATTTGAAACAGAAGTCGGGGGTTTAATAGGGGTTCCAAAATTTTATACATTGATAGGAAATGAAATAAGATTGGGGCCAAAACCCGGTGGGGTCTATACTGCTGAAATGGTGTTCTACCGAAAATTTAACCACCTTTCTGATAGCTTAACTAGCAATAAATTGTTGGAAGATCATTCAGATGTTTTACTTTATGGTGCTTTATTAGAAGCAGAACCTTTTGTCAAAAACCCAGAGTCAGCAAAGATGTGGGGGCTTTATTTTAATCAGGCAATTGATGCGATAGAAGCAGCAGATCAAAAAGATAGACATTCTGGTGGTGCATTAGCTGTAAAAAGCGATGTAGGAGGAATTTAGGTGGCAAACACAACATGGACATCATCAACACAAGTGCAATACTGGAATACCATTAGCAATAACTGGAATACAAATTCAGACAATTGGGAGGATAACTGGACTGAATGGAGTGTTGACCTTGGTATGAGTTGGGAAAATATAAGACAAAACTGGAATACCATTAACGAAATTTGGTCTGATTAGGGAGACATCATGGCATTAGAATCTGTAACAAACATAGACGATTTAAACGCAGCAAATCCTGTTGTGGGTGATCCTGTTAGTGAAGGTGATGACCACATAAGGAATATAAAAACAGCACTAACCACAGACTTCCCAAATATTGGTGGAGTTATGAGTGCGACACATACTGAATTAAATGTATTGTATGGAGTAACGGCAGGGACTGTAACAGCCTCTAAGGGGTTGGTAGTTGACAGTTCAAGTAAGCTTAATACACTCAACGTGGATAATATCGATCTTGATGGAAACACAATATCAACAACTAATACCAATGGTGACTTATTAATTGCACCAAATGGTACAGGTGATGTTGATTTTGATGCTTGTTCTATTATGCTTGATACCACGCAAGGAATTAAAGACGCAGGTGGGGATGAATATATTATTTTTACTGAATCATCAACTCCAGTCAATTACATAGGTGTGCATAATGCTGATTCTGCTTCTGGCCCTTCTTTAGCTGCTGAAGGTAGTGACTCTAATATCAACTTAAATCTAATACCAAAAGGTACCGGAAAGGTTGATGTCCAAGGTGGTTTTATGACTTCCGAAACAGCTACTTTGAGTGGTGCAGGAGCAATCCCAATAACGGGATCAATAGCAGAATGGACTACGACAAGCACTGATGCAGGAACATTAGCTGATGGGGTGGAAGGACAGCATTTATTCATCATTCTTAAAGTAGATGGCGGTAATGGGACACTAACCCCAAGTAATGGTGGTGGTTATACAACAATAACTTTTGCAGACGCTGGTGACAGTGTGCATCTGCTTTTTACAAATGGTAACTGGTACATAGTCGGTCAAGGTGGACTCACAACTGGGCCATTATCCGCATAAAATAGGAGAAACAAATAATGGCTTTTCACAGTGAAACTGCTACTTCTGCGACACTAGATCAAGTATTAACCAGTGTTATGAAAGTGCAGACAAGAAATTATAAAAGATTGTTCTGTCTAGTGACTGCTTCAGTAGTAGCATTTGACCAATTCGTGGTTTATGCAAAACCACACGCTGCTAACACGGTTTACGCAACAATAGCTTCAACTTCAGGGGGTTTTACAAGTCCAATCAGACCGATGTTAGGAGCTTCTGGTAATCTTACCGCTCTAAGTGGTGCTACTGGATGGTTTTACATGGATGTGGAAGGCATAGACGAAGTAGATATTAAGTTAGCTTTTGCTAGTGATAATGGTACTTATGTAATAGATGTTGGTTTACAGTAAGGAGAAATAAATGGGCTTAGAGAGTGTAACACACCTAGACGATCTTGACGCTACAAACCCAGTTGGGACTGATCCAAGATCCGAAGGTGATGATCATATAAGAAATATAAAGAGTATGTTGTTAACTGACTTCCCCGGTATTTCTGGGATTGTTACTTCTACACATTCTGAACTAAATTTTGTTGATGTCACAGCAGGAACATTGACTGCATCTAAAGCAATTGTAGTTGATAGTTCAAGCAAGATAGACAATTTAAAAGTAGACAATATAGACATCAATGGCAACACGATTAGCTCAACAGATACCAATGGTACTATCACAATTACACCACATGGAACTGGAGATATAATTCTAGACGGTCAAAAGTGGCCTCAAGCAGATGGTTCAGCTAATTATATATTAAAAACAAATGGATCAGGTCAATTAAGTTGGATAGAAAATCTTGCAGAAGACTGGGCTACTAAAACAGACGGTACAGTTGCAAGTAGTGAATACTCTGCTAAAGCCTATGCTATAGGTGGTACTGGCGTAACTGATGCTTCAGGTAAAGGTTCGGCTAAAGAATGGGCAACCAACGCAGAAGATGACACCGTAGATACTTCTGAATATTCAGCAAAACACTACAGTATAAAAGCTGGCGCAAGTTCGTCTTCAGCCACATCATCAGCTTCAACGGCAACCACAAAAGCAACATCAGCCACAAGTAGTGCAACCAGTGCAACGGCATCAGCAGCAACAGCAACTACTAAAGCTAGTGAAGCAGCAGCAAGTGCAGTGGCAGCAGCAGCCAGTGCAGATTCATTTGACGATTTATATTTAGGAGCTAAAAGTTCAGATCCTAGTCAGGATAATGACGGTGACAGCTTGACTGAAGGAGATTTATATTTTAACTCAAGCTCTGACCAATTGATGGTTTATACGGGTTCGGCTTGGGCAGCAGCAGCTATTGCGTCAACTGGTTTTGCAACCTTAACTGGGTCTGAAACATTAACCAATAAAACATTAACAAGCCCTATATTTAATACCGGGGTTTCAGGAACAGCAATAAAAGATGAAGACAACATGGCATCCAATTCAGCAACTCATTTATCAACACAACAGTCAATTAAGGCTTATATTCATTCCCAATCTACCACTGGCTTAAGGTTGGTATTTGGATTCTAGGAGAAACACATGGCAAGCGAATTATTAAAATTAGCCTCATTCAGAGGTGACGCATCTTCAGTGCAAGCTTTGTTAACAGTTGGATCAGGTAAAACTTGTACTGTTCTAAGTGTAACCATATGCGAAACAGGAAACGCAGCAGAAACTTTTCAATTATTAATTGATGATGGTGGTGGTGGGGCTGACACTTATATCTATTTTGACCAACCACTAGCAGCTAAGTCAACTTTTGAACATACAACTAAATTTGTCATGGAAGCTGCGGATCATCTGTCAATAATAACTGCAAATACTAGCAATATTGATGTATGTGTTTCTTACTTAGAACAAACATTATAAGAAGGAATAAACTATGAGTGGAATAGTAGGTAAGAATTTAAACAGAGAATCTGGCATTGTAGGACTAGCGGATCTAGTAGCTGATGCTTGCGATTCGGATAATTACACAGATGCCTCAATTGACGCTGCTCATCTTGCTGTTGGGAAAGGTGGTGCTTTATCCCTAAATGGTGCGCCAGCAGATCACACAGCTAACGGGCCACAGACAGCTACTTTTAATGCAGGATACACCACAGTTCAATCTGATTTAGTTTATCTTTCCAGTAGTGCAACGTGGTTAGAAGCAGATGCTGATGCGACTGGAGTTAAATCCACTTCAATGCTTGGAATTGCCTTGGAAGTAAAAGATAATGGTGAAGCTTTAAATGTAGCCTTACCGGGTAGTTTTATCCAAGATGAAAGTGTTTATGCTTTTACCCCCGGTGTTCCTCTTTATATGGATACTACAGATGGTGGCATTACAGCGACAAAACCTACTGGATCAGGTGATACCGTTAGAACAGTTGGGTATGCAGTTCATGCTGACATGATATTTTTTAATCCATCCTCTGACTACGTGACTCTAGCTTAATGGCAACTATAACATCAATAAACGGAATAGCAGAAGACAACATATCGCATCACAATGGTGGGGCTGTTGCACTCTACACATCTAAAAATGGTGACACATGGGGTCACTTTGATGGTAGTGCTGAATACTTAGTTGTAGCAGGAGCTGGGGGTGGCGGTGCATCCTATGGCGGTGGAGGCGGTGGTGGTGGCTATCGAACAAATTATGGTAGCACAGTCATTACGTTAACATCGGGTAATACTTATACAGCCACAGTGGGTGCAGGAGGTACAGGTGGGGCTGGTAATGCAGCTACCGCAGGAGAAAACTCTGTATTGAGTGGAACTGGCATCACTACAATTACTGCATCTGGTGGCGGTAAAGGCCCCGGTTACGCTGGAGGACTTCTAGTTGGTTCAACTGGAGGTTCTGGGGGTGGATCGGGGGGAGGTACTGCTGCAACTACGGGATACGCTGGTAATACTGGTGGTGATGGAGGCGCACCGTCAATTCCTGAAGGTTATGCTGGTGGTGACAGTTATGCAGGTGGAAGTTGGCCCGCTGGTGGCGGGGGCGGTGCAGGGGCAGTAGGAGCTAATTACGCAGATACTAACACAGGCGGTGCAGGGGGTGTTGGTCTATCAAATAGTATTACTGGAAGTGCGCTTTATTACGCTGGCGGTGGGGGTGCAGGTGCAGAGGGATGGGCTTCAGGAATTGGTGGGGCTGGTGGAAATGGTGGCGGTGGAGATGGTGGTAAATATGCTGGTGCAGCTAGGAGAGGAGTCAACGGCACAGATGGGCGAGGAGGAGGAGGTGGAGGTTCGTCAGAATCATATCCTCCACATGACCTTGGTAGAGGTGGAGATGGTGGCAATGGGGTAGTTATTATTCGTATTCTTGCAACTGCCTATACTGGCACAACATCAGGTAGCCCGGATGTTTCAGATTCTGGCGATTATAAAGTTATTAAATTTACAGGTGATGGATCATACACAGCTTAGGAGATAATTAATGAGTAACTTTGTTCAATTAGATGAAAACAATATTGTGGTGCAAGGTGCGGTGGTATCCGATGAAATTGCTGTGGATGAAAGTTCTGGTATTAATTATCTGCACACTATTTACGATAACACCTTTAATTGGAAACAAACATATAAAGATGGAACACGAAAAAATTACGCTGGGATAGGACATATATACGATGAAAATAGAAACGCTTTTTATGCACCGTCACCTTATCCATCTTGGGTTTTGAAAGAAGATAGTTGTTCATGGCATCCACCAGTTGATTACCCTGCTGACGGCAGGACAACCATGAGTGGTGCAGGGAAAAAATATATATGGGATGAAGATAATACTGAATGGAAGGAAATTGAATAAATGGACAACGAGATAACTAATCTTAAAGAGCATATAACAGATAAGTTTAAGGCTCATGAAGACTTAGAAGCTGTTAGACATCAACGTATCAATGAACTTCTTGACCACTACAATAAAGAAATAGAAGGCAACGAGGGTACTATCCGTAGAGTCCATTCCAGAGTTGACCAAATAGAAACCAAGATAAAAACAGTACAAGGTATTGGAACAGCAATAGCGACAGCGTTAGGTGCTTGTGCAGCTTGGTTTGGCATAACAGGTAAGTGAATTAGGTTTATTGTAGTTTAAACTCAAAGGAGATAAAAATGGAAATGTTAATAAACCAGCCTTGGTATGCTATGGCAGGCGAATTAGTAATTATGGCTAATATGGTAACTATGTTCGTTCATAAGCATTGGGCTAAAGATAATGAATTTTTGGGCACTGTAATGACGTTATTAGACTGGGTTTCTTTAAACATCCTTAAGAATAAAAACGAAGAACCAAAAGGGAAATAAATGCCAGTAATAACAGATCTTGGCAAAATAGGCGTTATTAAGGATGTATTGCCTTATAAGCTTCCGCAGAACGCATTTTCAGATGGGCAGAATGTTAGGTTCTATGAAAATTCTGTAGAAAAGTTTTTAGGCCATACCAATGCTTTTAGTGGTGAAATAGAAAGCCCTATTGTACAGCCTCACTGGATTACATCGATCAGACAAGGTTCTGACATGTATGTTGTGTATGCAGGCGAAAATAAGATCTATGCAACTGAAGGTTCTACGCATTATGATATGACTAGGGCTACTGGCGGTGATTACTCTATGGACACATCCAAAGGGTGGACTGGCGGTGTCATGGGTGGAATTGTATTTCTCAATAATGGCGTTGACGCACCACAAGCTTGGGTTGGGCCTCCTTCCTTAACAAATAGACTAACAGATTTAGCAAATTGGCCTTCTGGGGCTTTGTGTCAGTCACTAAGATCATTTAAGCAATTTATGATTGCTATGGACTACACAAATGGTGCTGGAACTCATTATCCTAGACTTGTTAAATGGTCTACTGGGGCTAGTTTTAATTCAGTTCCTAGCAGTTGGGATGAAACAGATTCCGTATTAGATTCAGGTGAATATGAGCTTGCCGATACCCCCGGTGTTGTTATTGATGGGGCTGAACTTAGAGATACGTTTGTTATCTACAAAGAAGACAGTATATGGGGAATGCAGTTTGTCGGCCCACCATTTGTATTTAGATTTTATAAGATAAGTGAAACAACGGGTGCTTTGTCAAGACGCTGTATGGCTGAAATAAATAATGGTCATTTTGTTTTTGGTATTAATGATTGTTTTATTAATGATGGTCAGAACTTAACAAGTGTGCTAGATCAGCGTATGCGTAGAGAAGTATTTAATAATCTAAACACGACTAGTTTTGATAAATGTTTTGTTGTTCCTTATTTCCAAAGATCAGAGATATGGGCTTGTTATCCAGATAAAACGTCTGATTACGCTAACAAAGCAGTAGTATGGAACTGGAAAGACAACAGTATTGGCCTAAGAGATTTACCTAATGTGGCATATATACATGCTGGAGCAGTGCCTACTATTATGGGGGGCGGTGACAGTACGACTTGGACTGGTGGTTCTTCTTGGGATGATTCAATCGGACAATGGGATGAAAACACTACATTTGATATCACCAGAACTAGACTGTTAATGGCATCACCCGGCCCTGCTAATGGGAGTGGAGAAATATATCTAGCTGATTCAAGTAACAATTTTGGCGATGAATACATGACTTCTAATGTTGTGCGTGAGTCTTTATTTTTTGACAGCATAGACACTGTTAAGTTTTGCAGAGGCGTTAGAATCAATATGGAAGGTGGCCCAGTAAACATTTATGTAGGTAAACAAATGAGTGTAAACGAAGCTACAACTTGGGAAGGCCCATTTGCTTTTGATCCATCAACAGATTACAAAATAGATTGTAGAGTGACCGGAAGGCTACTAGGATTTAAGGTTGAGTCAACAACTGATGTAGATTGGCGTTTAAATAGTTATGATATGGATGTGGTGCCAGCAGGTAAAAATTAATGGTAGATTACACAAAATTTAGTCATGTCAAATACAGGCAGTACGAACCACCAGAAGACTACCGTAGAAATTACTTCATTGACGAATTTAACAAGATTTCTTTTTCTATTGATCTTTTGTCGGATGAATATTTTCCTAAAAGGGGTGTCAGTCCTGTAAAAACTGGGACATATACAGCTACAATATATGATGACGTTGTGTTGTGTAATGGCACATTTACTGTTAATCTTTATGACGCAGGTGGACAAACAGATGAAGTTGGCAACAAAGTAAATGCAGGCAGACGGTTGGTGATTAAAAATATAGGGACTGGTGCTATTACAGTTGATGGTAGTGAATCTCAAACTATAGACGGTGCTACCACTAAAGCTTTATCTAGTCAGTATGATGTTTTGCGAATTACTTCAGATGGGCTTAACTGGCATATTGTATAGGGTTTTAAGAAGATATATATGGTAAAATCAGTAGAGGATGTTGCTTTAATGGGGGTACGCCAAGATATGGTTCAAGCCATATGGAACAAGGCAAAACCTCATTTAGAAAGAGCATTGGAGCATAGCGATGGTGAATTTGAAATTGATGATGTTCTTAAATTCTTACTTGATAGAACAATGCAGCTATGGGTTTTGTATGATATTTCTACTCACGATGTTGTGATGGCAGGTTGTACAGAAATTGTAGTTCACCCGAATAAAAAGATTTGCAGAGTAGTTTTAATTGGGGGCTTAAGTATGGATTTATGGCAAGCACAGACCCCAGTATTTGAAGATTGGGCAAGAGAACAAGGCTGTGTACAAATGGAAACACTAGCAAGAAAAGGTTTAGCCAAAAAATTAACTGAACTAGATTATAAACAGATTTATCAAGTTTGTAGGAAAGAGATATAATGGCTTATTTTAAACCACTAGAATACTCACCATTTTCTTATACTGGAGATGTTGGGCCTAGGCTATCACACATGGAAAGTTGGGGTGATAGGACATATGACGAATCACCAGCACAATACTCATTAAGACAGCAAGGTGATGTAACGGGTCAATATAGGGACTATTCAGGTCAACAATTTCAAAGTTTATTTGATGCTGTAAATAACATGGGGAATAACCCAGCGATGTCTGGGGAAATGTTTAATAATGCTCCCCGTTATTCACCCTACGAAGGAACAAGGGCTGATTTTACTACTGGTGGAGAATATTACGAACCAGAAGGGGTGCCAGCACACCGCCCTACCGTTTTTAATCAACAAGGATATCTTGACGCTCAATTTAATAATATCAATGATTATTTAGGCAAGATGGGGTCATTTTTTGGCAACATGGGTAATGGAGATAATACAGCAGCTTTGTTAGCTAATATGCAAGGACAAGGCCCAAGACCAGTAATGCCGTCAGTTGGTATGCCGTCAGTTGGTATGGGTGGCGGTTTTAACCCATCTGCTGGTGGAACAGGTGGGACAGGTGGAACAAGCGGTAACAACCCATTTCAATCATTTGGAGCATTAAAATCAGGTGGATGGGGAACAGCACCCACTAGCCTATTCGGAGCAGGAGCAGGAAATGCAAACAACACTTAGTAAAAAAGCATACGCATACTATCTAATTACTGGACAGATTCCACCAATGGGTGGAGCAAAAGGTGGCGGTGGAGGCGGTGGTCAATCAACAAATACAGTACAAAAAGCAGACCCTTGGGCTGGACAACAGCCATTTTTAACCACTGGGTTTGAAGCAGCAGAAAACAGATACAATTCAGATCAGCCTAATTTCTTTCCCGGTAATACCGTTGCTCCTTTTAACGCTAATGAGCTTGCGATGCAACAGGGAGTTATAGATTATACAACAGGAGCAAGACCAGCAGCTATGAGTTTTGGAGCAGAAAACGCTCTGACAGGTGAGATGCTTGCTAATCCTTATAGTAATCCAGTATTTAATGCAACTAGAGGTCTGGGAGAATTTGGACAAGGAGCATTACAATCCGCAGCAGGGTTTACTGGCGCACCTATAGGAAGTGACGCAAATGCAAGCCCAATGATGCAACAAATGCTTAGTGGTAGTGTTCAGCAGAATCCATTTATCGGTCAAGCGATTAACAGTTTTGCTAATGACGCAGTAGGTAATTTTCAAGAACAAGTTATGCCTGCGTTAAGAGCCAGTCAGGTAGCGTATCAACCGGGGGGTAGTTCTCGTGGTGATATTGCAGGTGGTATTGCAGCAGGGAATGTTGGACGTTCAATCGCTGATTTCGCAAATCAATCTCGTATGGATGCTTTTAATTCTGCACAACAACAGCAGATGGGAGCAGCCCAACTCATGGAACAATCCAGAGGTCAAAGGGCACAAGAAGCACTAGGTCAAGCAGGTGGTGCATTTAATCCTGCATTGGGTGGTGAATCATTAATTACAAGTAGACTAGGTGGTGGATTAGGTGCGTATCCAACAGTAGCACAGGCACCAGTCGATATGATGACAAGCCTTGGTGATATAGGTTATTCTCAACGTGAAATGACACAACAAGGTATGGATGAAGATATCAACAGATATCAGTTTGGTCAAAATGTAGAAGATCAGAAATTACAGAATTACATGAATCTAATACAAGGTAACTACGGTGGAACAACAACTGCTTCAGCAGAACGTGGTGGACTTGGATTAGCAGGCCAATTGGGTCAAGGTGTAGGTGGTCTTGCAGCCCTTGGTGGAATAATGGGACTTTAAAGTTTAAACTAAAATATGTTAAACAGTAGAAGACAAAGAGATTTAGAACAAAAGAGAAGAATGGCTAGAGGTAGGAGAAATCTAAGCCAACTAGCCGGGCCTGTTGCTCAAGGTCAAAGAACACCTATGAATCGTGGTTCTGGTTCTGTTAGTACCGTACAAGCTCCACCATTCAGACAATCAGATCCCGGTGACGATATAACTACAGCAGGGCTGGCTTACAAAGGTGGTAAAGGTCTATTCGATTTTACACAAGGCAAAGAAGCGTATATTGACGAAGCAGGGAATTACATTAAAGCAACAAAGCCTTGGACTATTGGTGGTGAGACTATACCAGAAAAGATAGACAGCTATGGAACGGGTTTGGGTAATTTCGGTAAAAATGTGATGAACATGGAACCCGGTATTTCTGCTGGGCCAAATGTACAAAGTAGTTGGTTTGGGGAACCATCAAAAACACTAAGCATGGGTGGCAGTGGTTTGTTAGGTAATGCAGCAACTAGTAGGTATGGGGTTTTACCACCAGTACCACAGGGGTCAACTGAATATTTTAAGGCATTACAATCTCCAGCAGGAGGTGCAGCCCAATTTAGTAATGCTAGCCCAGAAGCTGTTACTGGACTGACAACAGCAAAAGAAGCAGGTGCGGGGTCAAAGGGTTTAATGGGCACAGCAGGTGCAGCTTTAGGGGCAGGACTTAATATATATGATATGACACAGCAAGGCGTAACAGCAGGTAATGCTCTAGGTTTAGGGGGTAGTGCTTTACTAGGGCTTTCTAATGCTTGGAACCCATTAGGTTGGGCTATGCTTGGCACAAGTGCAGCAGGTTCACTTTTCGATTGGTGGTGATGATATGGGCGAAGGATTACTAGGGTTTTTTAGAAAATACGGACAAGCAGGATTAGATAAATTAGAGGAGCTAAAAGCTAAAGGTCAGGGTTACGCTTCTGAACTGGATGACTATTTTGGTATAGAGGCAAAACCTGACCCTAGAAGTATGCCTCAAATTCCAACAAAGCCAAGGACTCCATTTCAGAGTCCAGACCCAACAGTAATAGGGCAAAGACCTGATACATATGCTGGACAACCAGTAGTGACTAGTCCAAAACCATATGTCCCAATAGCAAGAAGAATGGAAACAGCAATTAAAACAGCTAACCCAATTGATATACGAACTGCTGGTGGTAGTATGAATTTAGTTAATCCTTTACCAGATGCACAAAATATAGCAGCTATTAGGGCAAGATATCCCGGTGTAGAAGGTGAAGTAGCAACAGGTGGTTACCCTGCAAAGGGAATGGGAATGCAAAGTGGTAGAGGGTCAACGCAAACACCAAGAGGTGGAATACCATTTGATGCCAGCCAATATAGAATGCAACCACAACCACAACAACAAATGCCACTTAGCACTATGCCTCGTGATATTGGTCAAAAAGGTGGTGGAATAGACAATGCGGTAATGGCTCATAGGCAACAGCAACAGCAGATGCAGCAAGAAGAAATGATGAAGCAACAGCAAATGGATAAGAATGGCAGATTTGGTATGTCTGGGTTTTTTGATAAATTGTTTAATGACCCAAGTAGAATGGCTATGTTGCAAGGTGGCTTAACTATGATGGATCCAAGTTCATACTATGACAGAGAAGGATTTAGTAGCCCTTGGACTGGAATGAGATCAGGCATGGGTGCAGCAGGACGAGGATACCAAGGTGTAAAGAAACGACAAATGGATGAAAGAGAATCAGCTTCTAGAATTGCTTCTGAAGGGGCTAGTACACTTAAGAATATGAATGAGTTGCAAATAGATGATGTTCTGACTAGAACAAAATATTCATCTGTTGTTGGTAATAACTATGTAGACAAATACCAAATAGCGTTGGATATAAAAGGAGGAATGAGCCAAGAAAAGGCTTTTGAAAAAAATTCGTATCAGTTTGGGTCTTCTGCTTATGATCAAAAAACGGCAGACCTTAATAGAAAGACGGATGCTTCTATAGCACAAATAAACCAACTTTTAGATGATCCAAATGCAATAAATTGGAACACTGTAGGAATCCCCGGTGGTATCAAAGAATTGTTTGAAACAGGTGCTAGTTGGACTGGCATGGAGACAGAGATGGAAGCTGGTAAGTTAAGGCTTACTGCTGACTGGATACAATCGATGGCATGGCGTGACCTAGTTGGTTCAGGTCAACTTAGTATAGCTGATTATGAAAGATTGCAGAACATGCTTGGTACTAGAGGTATTACAGATACACCACAAAAAGTCAGGTTAAAATTTAAAAAAGCGATGAAGTTCTTAAAGGACACTAGAAAGGGAGCAGGTACTCATTTAAGAAGAAACACAAATCCAGACGGAACAGGAAAACTTCCAAGTAGTGGGGCACCAGATTTAAGTATTCTTGACAACGATGATGTTTGGAGTCCAGAAGATCAAGCGGATTCTGAAGGATATAACTTCTAGGTAAATAAATGCCAAGTTTCGATGATGTATTAAAGTTAGAAAAATACAAGAACGACACTCCTGAACAACAGAAACGTGTTAGGGATTTGTATTTTAAAAAGCATATAGCTCCAAAGGTTCAAGCTAAAGGGGATGACCCTGTGCGTATTCGCAATTTGTTTGAGCGTAAGTATGCAAAGATGCAAAGCCCCGGTGGGTCTGTACTGGAAGGCACCAGAAAAGCTATTGGTAATGTTATAAAAGATGTTGACAGAACTGGTATCAAAAGTTTTAAATTCAGAGCAGGTTATTCCAACAGAGACACACTAGAAGAAAAGATTGCCTACCTTAACGAAAAAGTTGGTGAACAAGGTTATGTCAAAACCAATAGACACCACGATAAAAGTCCAGACTTTGCTATTACCAAATCAGGTTTAGAAAAACTAAATCTAGGTAAAGCCTTTAAAGGAAAACCTGTCTCCATAGAAGATGAAAAGTTTACAAGATACGATTTCGCTGACATGGCACAGGAAGCTCCATCAGTTGCTGCTGCATTAACGGCAGGGATGTTTACTGGTGGGCTTGGTGTATTGCCTGCTATGGGTGTGATGGGTTTAGCAGGTGGTGGCACAAGGGCTGTACAAGAAGGTATCGAACAACTACAAGGTAAAAATTTACAATCTCTTGGGAGTGTGGCTGGAGATGTAGCTAGGACGGCTGCGTTGGAAGCAACAGGTGAAGTAGTTGGGCGTGGTATCATGGCACCTTTCCGTTATATGATGGGGCCGAATACTAGAAGAGCAGGAGGTATGACTGGTAAGAGAGAACCTTCAGAAACCATAGTTGATCCTGCACACCAACAATCAGTAAAAGCATCAAGGGAATTAGGAATACAACCTAACATAAACGAAGCAACTGGTAGAAACACAATCGCAGGCTATGCACAAAGACTGGCACACACTTTAGGTGGTGGAAATCCAGCAGGTGCAAGAAACTTACAAGCACTCACAAAAGAAAGAGGTAGTATTTTTAAAGAATCTATGGGTGGATCAAAGATGGGTGCTTTGGGGGGTGACATAGCACAGCAAGTAAGTAAAAGAGTCGATGAGATGGAAAAGCGTTTCATCAATAAAGATGGTCAGGTTAAAAAAGAAGTAGCAAATATATTTTACAGTTTGCGTAAATCATTAGGTCGCAAGGGCGAAGCAACAGATGTTGGTAACAGAATTTTAAAAGTAAAAGAAGACTGGAGTAACCAAGCAAGAAAAAGATACGATTCAGTTGATGGTTATTTAAGTGGGAATGCTAAACTAGAAAATGTTGTTGACATGACATCTTATAAAGCGTTGGCACAACAAACACTAAAAGAAATAACTCCACAGTCTGGAGTGAACCAAGAGGTCATAAAGTTTTTACAGAGTGCAGCTAAACAACCTGACGGTATTACGTTGAAGCAGGGTTTTAATTTATCCCAAGACTTAGGTAGAAACGCATACACCCCAGACTTGTTAGCACAATTTGACCAAGGTTTGGCGAATAGATTTAAAAGTGCCCTAGATAATTCCATTGATAATGTTGAAAATGTTATAAAAGATAAACGGACTGGTAGGTGGGCAAGCACACCAAAACAAAAACAAGCACTAGAAGCATATAAAGATGCAAAGGCACACTACGCAGGTAAAGGTAAATACAAAGGCGAAGGTATCCAGCAGTTTGACAACGCTATGGTTTTGAACCTTGGTAAAAAAGCCAAATCTGGGGATCTAACTACTAAAGATATTATTAATGCTATAGATGGTGCAGACGCTAGTGTTACCAGTAAGCTTTTTAAAGTACTTGATGAAGACCAGATAAGTAATGTCAGGCGTATGTATCTTGAAAACACAATGAAGGGAACTGCCCCTGCTAATGGTATATTTGATATTGGAAAAACTGTAAGTGACAAAGGATTAAACAAAATTACATTTCATCCTGAAGGATGGTTAAAGAGTATGGACAGCGAAAAGATGGTTGCTGTTTTTGGTAAAAAGAAAGCCAAAGAAATTATAGGTTATGCAGAAGACATGAGTAAGTATGGTGTGGGTAATGCAACCTTTAGTACCACTGGCCCACTAGCCAATAGTATGCGACAAGCATTAAAAGAATCTCAAGCCAGAAAATTAGCGACTAAAAATGATTTTATACAGATATTAAAACAAGGGCCGGAAGCAGGATCAAGGTTTGAAGATGCTGTTGATCTGATGATTAAACCAACGGGTGAAAGTATCGCATATATCAAGCAGGCAAGAGAAATACTCGATGAAAAAACATTCAATGCTTTGCGTGGTAAGTCGATGTTTAAACTAATGGATGGTTTAGTCAAGCCGGGGTCAGACCCTATAGATAGGATTGTTGATGGGCAAGCTTTGTTATCAATAGTTGGGAAAATAAAAGCAGGCAACGCTAACCCAATAGTAGAAATGTTTGGTGGTGGTAAGGCAGGTCAGGATATGTGGAAAAGATATCAAAGACTAGCAGTTGCAGCTAACCAAGTAACACAAAAAGGATCTAGTGGATTAGTTGCAGCTAATGTGGCTTTGCATCCAATTAAGAAAATGCCTAAACTTGTACAGATGAATATCATAGGAAGATTAATGGCAAGCCCAAAATACATAGACTGGATGATCGAAGGATTTAAAGCTCCTAAATTAAGAGCAATAGGTACAGGAGCCACAGAACTACACATGCAGACAGGTGCCTCAATTATAAACTCATTGATGCAGGAGACTAATTTAGAATGAACGGTTTATTAGAAGATGGAATTACATTGACTCAACCTGATACTCCTAGACCTCCGTTTTGGGAATATATGACACCAGATGAAAAGAAGGAATGGCATAATATTCCTATTCTTAGGCAATCGTTAACTAACAAATATAACACTTTATTGCCCAGAATCAAAGAAGAAGAACTCATGCGTGAAAGAGACATGCTCATGCGTAGGAGTGAACCACCAACAGGATTACTTTATGAAGGTGAAACGCAACTACCAGAAAACTACAGCAATTTAAACCAAGGCCCAAGGTGGTATCAATTGCCATCAGATCAAGGTTTACTAGAATATGGTACGCAGCGTGGTGATGGTTTGTCATCAGAGCAAGGGTATCATGGCTCACTAGACTACCCAGAACATGCACCAGACACACCAGAGCATCACGAAGTGTATAACTTTTTACGAAAGAATAATTTTGGTGGGGGAATATAATGGGACTACTAGACATACTAGGACAACCAACCGATAGTATATGGGGAATGATTAACAGGCTACCTAGTTTGTTTAGTCAGCAGGAGACACCTAGCCATGATAAACCACCACAATATGACTCGTCTAAATATGGATGGGGGAGACAAGTTGGTATTGACTATAACCAAGAAATGAAATCAACCCCAAGGGGCATAAGAAATAATAATCCAATATCTGTATCTCTTATCGAAAAGACAAAAGATGGTGTAACAACCCCCGGTAGAAATAGCCCCGGTGGGTCTGACCCTTGGGTGGGGTTAGCACTAAGACAAACTGATAAAAAACTTGATAGTGAAGAATATAGGATGTTGCAATTTAAAGACCCGTTACATGGAGTCAGGGCTGGTTATATAAATTTAAGAACACAGGTAAACACACATAAGGCTAATACTATGAAAAAATTAGTCACAAGACATATTGCAGGTAGTGAAAAAACATACGATGAACTATCACGAAATAAACGAGACGAAATTGACCAAGCAGTTAGTGTAATGCAAAAATACACTGATTTGGGGAAAGATGAAATAATTGATATGTCAAATATGAAGGTAGCACATGGTGTTTTCAAAGCTTTAGCTAGACACGAAACAGGTTTGAGAGATAGCAACGAATTTGCGATGACATTACCTGATGAATTAATTACTGAAGGTATAGGAATGGCTGGTACAGATATGAAAATGAAAGCACAAATGCACATGCTAAATTCGTCACCAACGAGAAAACCTATGTCAACATTAGAGCCTATTGCACCAACACCAATGCAACAGCAATACGAATCGGCAAGAATGAATAGACCACCATTGTCACCACCACCAATGCAACAACAAATGCAACAACAAATGCAACAACAAATGCAACAACAAATGCAAGCACCAACGCAAATGCCAAATAAGTCATATGAAAATGCACCACAGATGTATCCACCACCTAAACCACAGATTCCTATAAATAAGTCACACATGTATCCACCACCTAAAAGGAGATCACTGGAAGAGGTAACACAGACTGCACAAGTTCAACCTGCCTTAAGCCCTTTCCCTTGGCTTAGAGAAGTTAGTGGAAGTTACAGTCACCCAAGCCCACCAGTTGGGAGATGGGTATAAAAATATTTTAAAGAAAGGGGGGTTGACTATCTCTTAGTGTGGTGTTAGAGTATCCATACTATGAATAATTCACTTGAGAGTCACAAACTAAACGATATACAACGCATAACTAGCTTAGTTCATGGTCTAGGCTTTGATGTTATGTACCAAAAGGGGTATGGGCTTCTCAAGTGGCTCGTGCCTCTTTTTTTGTTTAAATTCGCTACAGCTAAACTCGCTACAGGCAAGGTGGCTTCTTTGTGGCGGTTCTGGGGGTACCGTCTTGCTAACCCCCAACTAATTTTAGTTTAAACGAGGAGAATTATGACTATTTCAGCAGAACAGTTAGCATTCAAAAAAGGAAAGATTGGTGGCTCACAATCAGCATCTTGTCTTGGCTATAGTAAATATAGTACACCTGCCCAAGAGTTTCATCGTATGAATGGTGACATGCCAGCGTTTGTTGATACAACAGCTACTCGTGTTGGTAGTGCGATGGAGCCTACTATTTTGCATGAATATAATGTATTGAACGATTACGATGCTGTGCCTTATGAAGACACATTAGTCCATCCAGACGAACCAAGGATCATAGCTCATTGTGATGCTAAAGACCATAAGCGTAATGTTTTGGTAGAGATCAAGAATGTTGGCCCAAGAATGAAAGACAACTGGAAAGATGGTGCCCCTGATTATGTAAGGATACAAGCATGTCATCAATCTATGTTAGACCAAACACCAGACGTAGATATAGTCGCTTACTTTGGTGGTAACGATGTGCGTGTATTTCCGCAGACGTTTACTGAAGAAAACTGGGCTAACTTATATGATAACCTCAAAGATTTTTTAGACTATGTAGATCGTGAAGAATGCCCACCAGTTGGAAAAGCTGACCTGCCATTTCTTAAACATTTTTATCAAGACAAAGGTACATCTATAAAAGCTAACGATGCTATTTTAAATTACGCTAAAAGTCTATATAAGGACAAGGCAAGCCTTAAGCCAAATAAGGATTTAGAGGGACATATCCAAGAAGCTGAATTTGAGATACAAAAGTACATGGGTAATCACTCTACTTTGTTGGATAGAGAGGGAAATGTGCTTTACACATGGAAAGAAGGTAAGCCAAAAAGAGTTGTTGACTGGGAAGAATTTACCAAGCACGTTTATCAATGCTATTTATCAGAAGTACCCAACGCAATTAGTTGGAATGATATGTTTGACAAGTTTGCTTCAGAAAAGAAAAGTTCAAGACGTTTTTTATGTAAACTAAAATAGGAGCAGCAATACCATGCCCAAAAAGAAAGTAGAAGCACCACCAGTAGCAGAAGCACCTGTACCACCACCAGTAAAGGCTACGCATGAGCAAGTAATTATTGTATACATGAACAAAGTTATGCTTGAAGTTGGTTACGTCCAAAAGAAAGATGAAAATAAGTTCCAGAAGTATAAGTATGCAGGAGAAGCAGCCCTACTTGCTACCTTAAGACCTGCGATGGTCAAACATGGTCTAGTATTACTCCCTTCCATTCAAAAAGTTTCTCCTATTGATGAATATGGTAACACCCATGTCATTATCGATTATACCCTCACACATATATCAGGTGCAGTTTGGCCTCATCCTCTTTCGGCAGCAGGTTGTGGCAACGATAGAAATAGTAAAGGTGGTGTTGGCGATAAAGGTCTTTATAAGGCGATTACAGGTGCGAACAAATATATGCTTTTTAAATTATTTCAACTGGAGACAGGTGATGATGCAGAAAAGGCAGACAATCAAGAGGGAAAAGCCAAGGCTAGTGACATGGAGAAAGTTATGTCCTATATCAGATCAATCCACCAATCAGCAAGTGAAGAAGACAGGAAAGCAAGAATGGAGTTACTCCACCACATGTTAGCCCAGAAGGGTTTCGATGCAGTGGAGTCTCATACCCATGTGACCGGGGATCAGTGGTCACAATTATTAACCCTAGTTAGGGAGTTACAAAATGTATAATACTTTTACAGGATTTGGCAGACTTACAGCAGACCCAGAACTTAAGAATGTTGGGGAAAGCCAAGTAGCAAATTTCACGGTAGCCACAGATACAGGTTATGGTGAACGAAAAGCAACATTGTTTACCAAGTGTGCAGCGTGGGGTAAGCAAGCGGAATTGATTAATGGTTCATTTAAAAAAGGTAATCGCATTTTGATTGTTGGTGAAATGCAACCTAAAAACTGGGAAAACAAAAATGGAGATACGGTTTATGACACACAGGTTAACGTGCGTAATTTCAATTTTATTGACCCTAAAGAAGACGGTGCAGGGGCAGCTAAAGAAGATGTTCCCTTCTAAATAGTAATGGGCTAGGTAGCTTACAACTATTGCCTAGCCCTAACTTTTTTTAACAGATGATTACACAATATAAAAAACATCTCGTAGAAGTAAATAATTTAAGAATAGTCCTTGAAGATGGACTTAAACGGCTAAGAAAAGAGTACAAATCTTCAACTAATAAATATGACCTTGTTAGGTTAGGCAACACAGGTAAGAAAAAAAAAGAAAGATTGGGACGCATTACAGAGCATCTTAAAGAGTGCAACGATCTATTGGCTACATGGGACACAGTAACTAACGATCAGTTAAGAGGTTTAATCCACAATGGTAAATCAATCTAAACAGATAACGAATAAATTCCTTAAGAGCATACCACAGGGTTCGTTAGTCAGAGTGCGGTGGCCTGATGCTTCGGCTGATGCTTGTGATGACGGTTCGCCTAAAGAGATATTAAGAGATCACCTTTCTGTAGTGTATGACAGCTATGGCTTGTGGATAGGGATGTCTAAAGAAGATGTGATTATGACTAGCGATAAACGTGTTGACAACGATGAATACAGAGGTAAGATAAATATACCTAAAAGATGGATTATGGATATCGAGATTGTGAGGAGTGCTTGATATATGCTATTGAGTTTATTCTTACGATGTGGGCAGCAATGTCAGTTAGAGCTATCAATAGAAACACTAAGTGGGGGCTTGAGTCTGGCATAACGTGTAATATATGCTTTCTTACTTGGTGGGTTATGACTGGGCAGATTGGATTTTTTGTTGGTGATTTAATTTTTAGTGCGATGTACACAAGGGAAATATATTTAAAATACAGAGGAGGTAGTAACGATGAAACCTTATAACTACTCAAGAAAGTATTTAGATAATTTAATGCAACGAGGGTTAGGCCACGAAGGTAGAGATACATATATAGGTGGGTGTATGAAATATATACTTCCTGTTAATGGGGGGTTACAATGCAAAGATGCTGACTGGACATATAAAAATAAAAAGAGATTCTCTAATTTGTTAAGGTTGCCATACCATAAAGTAATTCTTGAATTCCCTGCAAGCCATGAGTGTGACTGTTGCCCGTTAGCCCCAACTATATTGATATGTGAAAAAGAAGTTGGTAGCGAATTAGGTTTTGTTGTTAATGAGATTAGATATTTTCACGAATATAATGAGTGGCGAAAAAACAAATTTTCAGCGAAGTTAAGCCAAAAAGACATAGAAGAATGGGGAGATAAAACAGGTGTGATGAAATTTGAATGTGAAGGGGAGCCTCAAATGTTTCAATTAATGGTGTGCATTCAATACTGTATATACCTAAATACACGAAAAATAAAAGTTGAAAATGTTTTGTCAAATAAAAAACTAAACAAAAAAAGAATAGCACACAATAAAACCCCTTTTTTCGATTACAAGATACTCACAATACACAAGAACGCTGTACAAAAAACACTAAAACAGGAAAACAATGGGGTAAAAAGAAAATGGCATCAAGTTACTGGGCACTTCAGGTTTCTTAGCCAATACGAGAACCCTATTTGGATTCAAGATCACGAGCGTGGTGATTTATCCTTGGGGATAGCTGACAAGGGTTATAAAATTAATAAAACACAAGAGGAGTCGATATGAGAAATAAGAATGTAGAAAAAATCTTTGAAGAAGCTTTGACATTGGTTAACAATAAGAATGAAGACTACGCTAGTCCTATTGATTTTTATGCAAACTTCAGAATGGTTGAACACGCAGGATTACCGACATGGGTTGGTGTACACGTTAGAATGTTGGATAAAATCAGCCGTCTGAATGGCTTTGTAAGACGTTTTATTGAGACAGGCAACATAACCTCTACCGTAGATGAGTCAATAGAGGACACACTTTTAGATGCTATTAATTATTCAGCAATTACACTTGATACCTACCGCCAGTACAGAAAGGAAATAAACCATGAACTTAATCGAAACGCTACTACAGACAATAATAACGAAACAGGATCAAATTCTTGCCCAATTAAAAGACCCAACAAACAGCAAAACAAACAGCCCGAAGTGTGGACAAAGTACAACGAAGAAAACGTCAATACAGAAGGGTGCTAGTTTTAAGCCACCAGTTTTGTATGAACGGCAGCATTTTGATATAGCAAACCAGATGTACGAAATTATCAATGCTACAACTAAAACTAGAAAGCCTAACATGGGTTACTGGGCTAATGATATTAGGAAATTGAATCTGATAGACAAAATCCCGATTGATAAGATACTATTGGTGTTTAAGGTAGCTAACAAAGATGAATTTTGGTCAATGAATGTCAGATCACCTAAAAAGTTACGCCAGCATTGGGATCGCTTAAACTTGTTGCGTAGAAAATCTTTAGGTTTAAACTCAAAAGGAGAAGACAAACGAGAATCCTTGGATTACTTTAAGGAGAAACAGTGGTAGCCAAGGATGGGGAGTTGCCCCATGATATACAGTCTGAAGCTGTAGTGTTAGGTTCGCTTTTCAGAGATGAAACTTATATTCATAGAGTAGCTATGATGCTTGAATCGGGAGACTTTTACAGTCCTAATCACAGAGGTGTGTATAACGCTATGCTTTCGTTGACCGAAAAAGGTATTCCTATAGGTGTTTTGCAACTGATCGAAGAAGGCGCAGACCAAGGGACTGTATTGGTGTTGGAAGACGTTACACCTACAGCTACGGCTTGTATGCACTTCGCTCAAAAGGTTAAGGACACAGCTTATCAGCGTGAGGTCTACAGGTATGGCTATAATCTAATTCAAGTCAGCAAAAAGAGTGATGAACCTAGCATCATGGAAGATATTACCGAAGCTGTGGGGCTTGGTTACGAAAACATCTTAAATAAATCTACAGGAAAAGGTGACGATGTTTATTCTAGTGATGGAATCACAGGGCTTTGTGACACAATTAAAGACAAAAGAGGGAAGCCCGGAATACATGGCATACGGACTCAATTCCCTTTGTTCGATAGGGTTGTCAAAGGTCTTAAAACGATCAATCTCATTACCGCAACAACTGGGTTTGGTAAAACAGCGTTGGCTTTACAATGGGCATACAACATTGGGGTCAAACAAAATATACCATCGCTCTATATTAATTACGAAATGGAAGCTGATGAACTCACCGAAAGACTGTTAGCCTGTGGTAGTGGTGTCTGGCTAGACAAAATTCAAACAGGTGACATTCCTAAAGAAGACTGTCAAAAAGTTGACGATACAGCAAAGTTATTAGGTGATTCTAAGTTAAATATAACAGGGTGTCAGTCTAAAACGATTGACCATACTTTGAATTTAATCCATCAATACCATCGTAAGGCAAAAATAGAGGTAGTATTTATAGATTACATAGGTGAAATCACGCCTAAAGACAGCGATTTAGATCGGGGCACTTATACTACTTATGGCGATTGGGTGCAACGCATTAAGGATTGTTGTTCACGCTTAAAGATCAAGGCTGTTATACTAGCACAGGTTAATCGTAGTGGTTATAGTGAGATGCCTACCGTTGAAAATATAGCAGGGAGTATGCAGCTACCGCAAAAGGCTAATGTATTTGTATCGATGTGCTTAGACAAAGAGGAAAATGTTGTTTTAAATATCAGTAAAAATAGAGGCGGTGCAGTACCTCAACCTATTCCTTTATTTTTTAATAAGAAATGCCAGCAGATAGGTGAGTTGGCAGATAATCCACCCTTTTAAGGAGAAAAATATGACTAGATTATGGGTTATAATTGCGCTGGTAGCAGTGACATCTGTATACGCTATGAATAATGGCTGTAGTTTAAAAATGGCAGACTACTACAGCACAAAAGAAAATAGTGAGTGGCGTTATGTTCCTTGTAACGGAACAACTAAAAACTGTGGGAGATTACAATAATGGATGAAGACAATAAA
>Ga0209337_1000450_pt1 | contig 33118 bp, 40 predicted proteins | sample LinPmetageLP53_FD_184044 | JGI IMG/M metagenome (GOLD analysis project Ga0209337, IMG submission 184044) | Marine viral communities from the Pacific Ocean - LP-53 (SPAdes) (version 2) | ecosystem: Environmental > Aquatic > Marine > Oceanic | place: Pacific Ocean | collected 2010-02-08
CGCCCTTTACTTCTAATACTCCCAGCACTCCGTAGTTGGAAAAGAACCATTGCAAGTAATCTTCTGAATATTTTACTTCTATCGGCGCGTTATGGTTATAGTTGGCCGTTAAGAAAAGTAATAATTTCCGCAAGTCTATGCTTGAGCCCTCAAATACCTTGAAATTAGTATTCAAATTCTACCGTGGAATCAAATCTATTAGCTCCTCTAAGGAAATAATAATATCATTTACTACATAAACTGCCTCATCCCTAGCCTCCTCGTTTAAGTCCCTTATGTCAAGGGAAGTAAGGATATCTATCATATCTTGAAGTTGTTCTTTCGTGCCCATTTTAAATATCTCCATCTGCCTTACGGTAGGAATCTTTAACTTTTCCTCCTCGCTTCATTTTTAAAAACATATTCACCCGAGCCATGGCCCATCCTCCCCGGGTCATGCCGGGCCTATGAGACTGAGAAAAAGCCCCCGCCCCCCGCCTGTAAGCCTTTTTTAATTGCCCTAGGGTAATTTTCTTCTTATATTTAGAATTATGTTCTTTCACTTTATTTTTAAGTGAGGTTAGAACCTGCTCGGAAAAAGTTATTTTCCCGCCCTTTTCTCCAGCGCTTCCCGGTTTATTCTTAGAAGACCCTTTCTTCTTTTCATTAGGCTTCGAGGGGGTTTGAGCTCCAGATTTAGGTCCGGGCCTTGCGGCTAGGCTATCTTCTAAACCTAATGCCTGTAAAGCTTCTTCAGCCGTCATTTCGTAATGCCTTGAGGCCTTTGATTCTAGTTTGTCCATTAATGCTTTATGACTTGGCCCCGGCATAAAAACAGTATCATCGCCCTCCCCGTGCTTATGTATGCCTTTAAGTCCCATTTCCTTAGCTTTTTTCATGGCTTGACCGGGATTATTAAAAATATATTCCTTGGGTGTGGCTTTAGCTTCAGATTCTTCGCACCCGCATCCGCTTCCACAGCCGCAATCCCCCTCTTTCTCTTCCTCTTCTTCATCAGGGTCATCAATAAAAGCTAATGAAGGGTTTATAGTTAATAAAGTATTTAGGTCAGACCCTTTGGTGTAATCTGTCACTGACTTACCGGCCTCCCACATTTTGCAAGACCAGTACCGAGCTTTCCATTTTGGGCCGGGATTACTATCGCATTGGTGGCGGGCGCGAAAACTCTTACGCCTGCCTGCGTCGTCCCTTTTAATTTCCATATTTGGGTCGCCAAAATTAACTTTTACCACATTTCCTTTATCGTTTTTGACGTAGACCGAAAATTTCTTAGGCCCTTTCGGGGTGCGAAAAGGCTTGTTTAGGGTCTTTTTTTCTTTCTCGGCTATTATTTGAGAGGTTAAGTCGATAATCATCTTACTAATTTTACACCTTTTAAAACTTTTTTTAGAAAAAAATATCTCTTTAAGTATACTTGATATTAGGGCACGGCGTCCAGTTGAAAAAATTTTAACATAAGCCGGAAGTTATTCTAAATGAATAAGAAAATTAGTGGCGGTTCAATTCCCCTTATACAGGGTGATTTATTTAAATCACAAAATATCTCCGCAGATGATTCGTCCGAAAAGGCTGCTTTAGAAATTGCGAACAAGGTAATCAGCTCGCCTCCCAGTGATCCAGTACCGTTAACTGATGATCCAAGTCAGAGCACCCTATTAAAAAAATATAAGCGAATATCTAATATAAAGTTGAGGTACTACGCCCTAAAGGAAAACAAAAAGTTAATGGATGAGTTTTCTAGTGATTTAATGCGTAGGGTGAGGTTGACCTCAAAAGTAATAGGGAAAAAGTGCAACTCCGGCATAGTGCGTAAAATATGCAACCAAAGCGGTTACGTTTGGACTCCTCAAGAAGAAAAAATTACCCCAACTTTTATGAGGGATGATCCAAACTGGCTACTTGAGATATGGAAGGATTGCCCCAATAAGGGATTGCCTACTATACTGATCGAGCAGGTTCTTAATAGGTACCAATCTTACAAGAAAAGAAATAAAAAATGGCCAAAATATATAGAATTTAAGAAAAGAAATATTAATATCAAGAAAAATTATTTAAGGTACTGTGACAAGGAAAATGTAATTTGGTTCAGAGATTTACAAAATAACAGCATTAAATTAAATGTACGTGACGATACGAGCGTTTTAATTCATAAAGATATCTGGATCAAACAACTAGAAAAAAAGAAAAAGCTCTTATCAACTGATTTGAAAACTGTCACTTGGGCCGCTAACGTTATATTCGGGCAAAGCCTGATCATACCTATAGTAAAAATAGAAGAAACTGAAGCTTACAGGCCTATAGGTGACAGGTTTTTTGCTGTAGATATCAATAAAAGTGATAAAGATTGGTTGACTTTTAATATGCCTATTAACGGTCACTGGGCCTACCCCAAACCCGACCATGTAAAGAGCGCGGAAAAGAGAATAGCCGCTATTGAGGATGCTATTAATGGAAGTTTAAAAATTAAACCTCATCAGAGACGAGGCCAAACTGTAGAGGTTAAGCATCCCGAGTTTGAGGGAAAGGTCTTTAAATGTATCAGTGAAGGACGCCGAAGGCTTAGGCTGTACTGGAAAGACGCTCATAAAAAGTTAAAAAGAGAAGTCCGTAACTGTAGAGGCCTTGATCAAATTATGAAGTTTGTTTTGGATAATAAGCTAGCATACGCCCATGATGATCTCGCCAGCGGTCAAAAAAACGGAACATTTTCGCAAGATAAATTAAAAATCGAGTGGACAAGAAGGACTTTAGAAAACGGAATCCCTTTTGAACTTGTTAACCCCGCTTATACTTCCCAGCGATGTCCGGAATGCGGCCATGAAAGTGCGAAAAATAGAAAAAAAGACGAATTTAAATGCGTCAACTGTGATTATGAAAACGAATCGCATAAGGTGGGCGCTTTGAATATAGCTGAAAAAGCTAGAAAGGCTTACTCAGTAAGAAAGTAGGTAAGGTTATCCTATCTGAGAGTAAGTAAAGTCAAATAACCAAACGCTATACTAATAAAAGAAGGTAGAGTTTTCCTTACTGAAGTATAGGATGTTCAAAAAACGCCCTCCTTTTCCTTTTGGTTAAGGGGGTTATTTTTTATCCCCGAAGTCTCCAATGGCTTCAACTGGGCATCCGCCTAAGGCTTCAGCGCACTCTTTAAGCTCTAGGTCGTTCTCTGGTTGTTTGTAAACGTAAGAGTATCCCTCTTCTTCGTTTCTTGTGAAATTATTGGGGGCATTTTCTCTGCATGCATCACAATCAATACAGTCTTCGTCCACGAAATATTTTCCCGCAGCGTTATCTGGCACCCTAGCATCTAACTCAGCCATTTTACCGTACCGTCCCTCCTTCCAAAGACTTGGGGCTGGTTCCAACAGGAAGAAGCTGGACGGCTTGAATTCTCAATGCATCTACACGAGCCTCCATAACTTCCATATCTTTTTCTATAAACCTTAATCTCATATTTTGTTCTGCGTCATCGGGTAACGCGCCTAGTTGGCCGAGCGGCCATTTAACTCTAAATTCTGAATTCATTTCTACAGAGTCTTTCATTCTCATGACATCTATTTGAAGTTGAGAGATTTGCGATGTAAGGCCAAAGTATCCCCACACTGCTAATGCTGCTACTACTATAATTTGGACTAGCCATTTTAAATTAATACCTAAGCTTGTGTTGTCGTCTACTTTTGGATCCCCCATAATATTATTATATTACACTATTTTTTTTTACTTTTCCATCTTTCCTTACAGGCGGTAATCTTTGGTCCCCAAGTTTTACTGTCAAAAGTTAGCCCTTCCCGTTGAATCGCCAAAAACCATACTATTAGACCTTTTCCGTCTGGCGTTTTCCAAATGCCGGGGTACTCATCTCTTGTATAGCCCCTTTTTATTAACTCTTCAGTTGCTTCGCATCTTGTCATTATTTCTGTTTAATTTGCCCTTTAACCATTTAAAACAAAAAGTAACCCCATAATAAACGCACCCTAAAAGATATATAAAAAACAATAGAATCGCTTGGGGGTCAAGCCTAATTACCAAATTCTTCTTTTTGGTTAAATTTTTATTTATTAGGTCTTCGTTCACCAAACCCAAACCATGTAGTAGTCGTCAGAATAATCCTCTGGAAGGATATCATAATTTTTTTTCTTTTTTGCATTCATCGCATATTATTTTTAGAGGCCCTTTTAAAGCCACCCATGTTAATTGTGTTTCGGGGAATTCTTGTTTGCATCTGAAGCATCTGCACATTTTTTATTATCCTCCCAATTAATTGAATCATAATTATTCTTGTAAGATTTTGAAAAACAATTTCTAGGCTTATCGCCTTTTCCAGATTGTATTTTTTTACTCACGAGTTAATTACACTAATTAGCCTAGGCATAACCTGTCGCCATAGCCAAAATTCTTAATTTTCATATTTTTTAAAAACTCTTCTTTACTTTTTATCCAATACATTTCTACTCCCCTTCCTCTCTTATCGTTGAAATACCTGCAATTTGCAATATGAGTTGCATCTTTTATTTCCCTTTTGGAGTTTAATTTTAGTATTGGGGGAGAGTATTTTGTAGTTTTTACGGAAATTCTAGATAACTCACCCTTACTGTTCCTGCATATAATGTCGGCTTGGTGCTTATCACCCTCTGGTCGTTGGATAAAATCTGCAAACCCTTTTACCTGTTCAGCTACAGCGTACTCTCCCGCTACCCCCATAAAAGCACCTTCGAGGTTCTTGTCGTAATCAGAGCCATTATCCCTGCCCGAGCACATTAACTTAGAACTTTTAAGGTAAGTCTTTCCGTCAGCTCTTCCTACCGCTACCTTCTCGATGAAATCTAATTCGTTTTTAGTGAAGATTTTAATTTTCATTTATAAAAAAATGCCCCGCCGCGATGTTCAACTCACGACGAGGCGCACTCATTACCCAAATATATTAAAACCCTCCTACACCTGCTATAATGCCAGCTATAGCCAAGACCGTCCAAGCGATCATAACTTTGCCTCCCATATTCATCCACCCCCACACAAAAGCAATTAAACCTCCTATGCCGCATACTAAGCTAAGGATTATGGTGGTAATGCCTAACCCTGTTTTTCCGCTTTGGAACATGTTAACGATGACTAGAACGAGACACACTAGCGAGGGGATCGCTAGCACCAACTGTATGGGAGTAATTTGAGTTTCCATAAAAATATTATTTATTGTCAGTTCTAATCAGGAATTTATCAACAGAAAATTTAAACGCGAAAAAAGATATGACGGGCCAGCAAAGAAGAATTAATATATTGAACCATACCGCTCCTTCAGCATTGTTCATCTGAGCGCTTGACATGCCGCCTATGACCATGAAAATACCCAGCACGAAGCCTAATGCGAACAATCCCGCCATATTTAATAAAACCATTACTACAAAACTTTTAAAATAATCAATCATCTTTATTATTTTAGATGAATTCAATAATATTAACTAACTTTTATTCAGCAGCCAGCTACTGCTTTGGATCTTTTTGCCTAGCCCGTATACTGGTTTAATACCTATTTGTTCGCAAGCTATATGTTCAGGAGTATCCCCTTTGCCTGTCCGATCCCCACCATTACAAAACATCATATCCTCATATTTGTTTTTATAAAGCTCTTTAATCCACTGTAGAGTGTTACAAACCGTGTCATCTTCATCCGAAGATTCTACAGCCATAGTGACGGGCTTCAATGATTCTATAATTTTTAACCTCTCATTAAGAGGCATGAAAGATTTTCCTTTCTTTCGTTCAAGGAAAGAGTCATCGTTAACAATCACACATAAATCATCAGCCATGTCTTTGGCTCTTTCAAAAAGCTCAATATGACCTACGTGAACGGGATCAAACCCCCCGCTAACTATTGCTAATTTCATCGGTAAATTCGGTAACTATCATTATCCTCGTGGAAAGTGCTTATTTCAATAAAATTGACTGGCCCCTCGCAAGCTTCAAGCTTGTGTGGAACAAACCTTTCCATTACAAACCTTTCACCTTGCTTAATGTAATGGGCAGTTATCTCTGTGGTTCTTGTATTTATAATATGTATACAAAGTGTTCCCTCGAGGATATAAAAAGACTCATGCTTTTTGGCGTGGAAGTGCATTGAAGTAGACTTCCCATTTTTAATGTAAAGAATTTTACCGCAATAATCTTCTTTTTCATTATTTGCGAGCCAAGTCTCTGATCCCCAGTCTTTCTTTACGTCTTTCATGACTAATAATCAAAATAAGTGAAACTTTTATTATTTTTAATCGGCAAAAAAGCGTTTAGCCGTTCAGTGTCACCTCTATCGTCATTGCAGCTATATTTGGTTTTTGTTTTGCGTTTATCGTAGTCTATTAAAAAGTTACCATCTTTATCGCAAACTTTAAAGCACAAAACTTTTTTATCATTAGGCAGGTTCACGAAGATATATGCATACACATTATACATACGGGCAGTAGACTGAAGAACGTCCAGCTTCTCCGCTGTTATCAAATACCCTTCCTCTCTTAATTTTTGAAGGGTGCAAGGCGTTTTTAATCGCCGGTTAAAGTAGGGGCGAGTCTTTATTTCTGCTACTCCTATTAACTCATTGCCTTTATGCATGAATACATCAAATTTTTCTGCATCATACGTTGTGTGAACGACCCGTATGTCGTAATGAGCCTCAACAAGTCTGCCAGTTTGTTTTTCTTTACTGATAAACTTTTTACCTTCAGTTGTATATCTATCTAATTTCATTTAAATAATGCGGGTTCTTTGTGTGATCTTTAACTCAGTAAGGAGGGCCCGCGAACAACCTTCTTTTACTGTTAAAGTTTGACGTTTGGTTAAACTAGCCCTCAAGAACGACGTCATACGTTTTTTTACTGGGGTAGCTATTTGTTCGCACAGCTAATCAGTGGGGATAATACCCCCTTTTTATTTAGCTGTTTTTTTCTGCATCCTTTCAATGATTTCAAACATTTTAAGGCGCGGAATGTCTTTTATTGAGCCCCATGAGTCTGACCCGTCAACTTTTTCATTTACCATCTTAACTTTAAGGGTGTCAAAAGTTATCTTCTTCTCCTTCATTAAGTTTTTAAGAAATAGGTCGGGAGAGGCCGCGTTAGAGCTTGAGGTAGGCGTTGATATTTTCACGTTTTTAATCTCTTCTTTAGCTACAATATTAATCCTTAAAAAATTACGAACAGCACGACAGAAGGCTCGATTCTCCGCTATTGCGGCAAGATACATTTGGCCAAAGCCTTCAGTATTTTTCAAACCTGCATCAGCCACACTTTGAAAAAGTACTGACTCCCCTTTTTCAGTCTCGTAATTTCCTATCCAAACTATTGAACACGAAACACATACGTATTCGGGCGAAGCGTGTGTTACTGTGTAGGTAACAGAATGGAAGCCCCGTATATTAGCTAAATCCTTGAGTCCCCCAAGAAGGATAATTAACTCGTGATCTTCGAGTTTGGAAATGTCTGACTCGTCAGTTCTGTCCCTGTTGGCGACCAAGAACTCAGGCTTGACCATCTTTCGCCAATTAACAGATCCATCGTCGCTAAAAACATATTTAACATTTTTATCTTCCATCAAGCCGTATTCGTTACGCTTAAATGCGGTTGGCGGCTTATTTATTACAGTAGTTCCCATACGTCCTGAATGCTAATTCAATTGGGGTAGTGTGTCAACACTTAAAATATGCAGGTTCTTTGTATTAACGACCACTCGGGAAGGAGAACCTGCGAACAACCCTCCTTTTTTGTGGCAGTATGCTCTCACTCTTTTTTTACAAAAAACTGAAAATGTTCTTCCTCTTCCCAGAAGACTGGATCGTCAATAATCTCATGAGGTTCATGGTTCATTGTGTCTCCACCGTGTTTTAAGTGCTTGAAGGCGGCAGTGCCCGGATAAAATTTATTATTATGGATGATGAAATGTTTTGATTTATAATAAAGATTATTTTTATCTTTTAACTCTTTGAAATCATTTTTATCTTTTTCTTTAATTACTTGAATCACGCCTATGTCGAGGTACTTTAATTTTATATCTTGTAGCTCTTCTCCTTTTTTTCTAGTGCGCAAAAGATTATTGATAGATTTAGACTTTACCCTATTTGTAAATTCAGGGTCATTATCGTCTTCTATATAGTAAACTAATTCTAAAATGTTACTTTTATAATTATTTAGAATTTCATCACTTATTGGCCGGTTAGTAATTATCGAGCATGGGCATACTTGTAGCTGTTTTGCTAGATTTTCTTCATTAAAGTTAAGGTCTAAACGCACGATCAATGAAGGAACCGATAGTTTCTTTATGTCTATTAAGTGGGTTAAAGTCGACTCTATCCTAGACTGTTTGAAGGACGACCCCACTTGAACTGTTTTGTGTTCAGTGTGAAATGTTTTTATCCCTGCGAAATCTAAAATTGCTGAAGCTACTTCCTCGGGGCAGATTTTATTTATAGACTTTGGGTTCTCAGAGGGCGAATAAGAGGGCCTCTCTGTAGTTTTTTCTTGAAATATTTTTACATTCTCTGGGGATGACCAATATGGCTTAAACTGGGAGATATAACAGTTATAGGGAAACAAGGTAACTATTTTTTTATCGTAGGACGAGGCTATATGTAATGTTTCGTTGTTTGAGCTTGAGTGAACTAAAGATCTTTTTATTACGTAAGCTTTTTGATTGAAATTACATTGACCAATAGCCATGTAACATTTATTAAGAGGAGTACATCCTTTACCTCCTAACTGTATTATACTTATGCCCATTTGTTGAAGTTTGGGATGGATTAAATCAACGATAAGCTGCCAGTGGTCATAGGCCATGGCTTGAGTGCCTAGGCTAGAGGTGTCTATAGTAATATATTTATCAACAGCTAACGGAAAAAACTTCTCGTAGGAATGAGGCCTGTCAATTTTTAAATCGTTTTGAAGAGCGTATGATTCTAAAATGTGCATAATGACTCAGTGTTTATTTTATCTTTCCCGTTATGTATGTAATTATTAATTTTTTGAGTAGTTAAATAAGGTGATAAAACCATTTCAAATAATCCTTTATTTTCCCCTACTCCTTCTAGGGCGAGAGATGCATCAAACTGCGTACTGTAGGGAATGACTTTGTGGATATTTTCATCTCCTTGGAGTATATGGTAGTACTCCTGTTTAGTGGATACGTATAAGTTATAGTCAGGATACTTCTCTTTTATTGACTTAAAAAGTGATGTAGAAAGAAATACATCCACAGAAGAGTCCGGCATTACATAGACAATTCTTTTACCTTCATCGTCGTCGCTTACCAAGTCCTCCATTTTTACGGGGAAAAATTTTGCATTATGGTCTCTAGCCACCTTCCTAAAGTATTCTTCTACTTGGGAGCGAGGGACATTGTTACTTAATGAGTTCATCCATGTTTTATAACCGTCATCATTTATGTGGTTATCAGTACTTAGGATGATTTTATACAATGCTAAAACCCATTCCGAGTCACTCTCTATATTAGGCACGTAAGCGTCTGGGAAGTTTCGTTTTTGATTCTCTGGCTGTTGCCCCTCAAAATCATAATTAGTTGCATCTGAGGAATCTATAAACTCTTCAAATTTCTTTCCTATAACCTCTACGGAAAAATTATCCACGGCCCACTGCCTAGATTTTTTTTCAATTTTTCTTTTTTCACTCTTAAGCATTTGGAAAACAGCGTCTAATCCTTTTGCTATCGAATCTGGGCTAGTAGAGGCCTTTTTAAATTCGGTTTGATGCTCTCTGTATTCTGTCCACTCTAAAGGTATTGAGCCTGAGCCTTCTTCGCACTGTTCTTCTCCACAACTGTAATTTGTCACTAACGTAATTAGCTCGGCGAGCTTGGCCTCTTGTATGGGTATCTCTTGGCCTCCGCTAGTGAAAGGGTGACAGTATACATCCATTAAGTTATAAACTTCATTTAATTGGGGCTCTGTAACTCCAAAGCCAACACTGGTAGTGACTTGTGACTTCTCAGCTCCGCAAGTCTCGCAGGTCTGATCTTCTCCAGTATAGGGTTTTATTTTAGAGCACGAGCATTTTTTACAAACATAAGTAGTTAGTATTTCAGACTCGCTTATACCGTATTCTTTGGCTAGTTTGTGTATTCCCCACCCTTCTTTCCAGTAAGTATGGAGCAATAGATAAGGCTTTCGGTTCCTTAACTCTGGCTTGGTTGTTTCCTTCCATTTCGCATATCCTTCAAGTAAATTAGGAATAGACTTTCGTAACTGGTTTCTAAAAACAAAACCTACTATAAAAGAATTTTCTTCTATATTGTTCTTTCTTCTTAACTCTAATCGCTCTTCGTCTTTTAACCTATGGAAATGTTTAGTGTCTATGCATCCATGCATAGTGTTAACGTGACTATGGCCTAGTTCGTTTAGGGCTTTGGTAGCGAAAGAGCTCCAAATCCAATAATTTTTAATTTTTGGTGCGTTTGTTAATGCAGACGGGAGAATCGGCAGGGAATCTAAGGTGGTCCAAATAGTGGAATGTATTTTATTAAACCAAGGTTGGCTTATCGCAAATTCTGTACCCCAAATATCCTGCACCCCGAAATAAAAATCAGGCTTTTCCTCCTTCATAACCTTATCGATTAAATAGCCGCCATAACTTGCTATTCGAGCCTGACCGGCATCTTGGCTGATTCGATGTCTTTCACTCGGGTCGTCAGGAAGTGTTCCTATAGATTTCCAAGGAGTGCGCTGAAGAGATGGGTCGGAGTAGGCGGTCCCACAACAGTACTGGACTATTTCGTATTTTTTTGTTTTGTATAAATAAGATAAGAGGGCTTTAGCATTCCTGCCAAAGCCCGTCTTAGCTAAACTTGAGTCTGTTTGAAATAAAAGCTTCTTCATCACCAAGGAATACCATCGTCTTCAGAGGTATTATCTTGGGTAGGAGGAGTATTTTCAACTTTTTCCTCAGTCTTTGATGAGTTATACTGCTTAGTATTATCAAACTGGTTGGATTCTATGCTATCCGTAAAATAATTTTTTAATACGGTAAGAGCATACTCTTTTAGCATTCGACCTTCCGCAAAAGTAAAACCAATAATAAAAGATTTTTTTACATTTTCTGCAGAATTGCTTTGGTTTAACGAGAAACTGAATCCTACTTGGCTTCCTTCCCTGACATAAGGAGAAAACTTAAATGTAGTATTTCTTTCCTTTGTGCCGTGAAAATTGCCAAATTCTCCGTTAGTTTCAATAGCGTGAACTAACCCAGCAAGCTCAGTAACACTGAACTTCGAATACGCCTTTTTGTCAGGCGCTGCACCTTTGAAGGTTCCATTTCTGCTCTCTGTATTCCAAGAGACCTGTCGGATGAAGTTCACCCAGAGAGCCTTCTCCTTCTTGTTGTACGAAAAAGAACAAGCTGAACCAGTGTTCTTCGAATTAGGTTTATAAAACTGAATCATGTCAGTGGGTTTATTTTAGGGTTTATGGGTAGCGGAGTCAAGCTTTTTTATCTCACTTAACTTCATGTAAATTTTTTGATCTTGAATCTTGATTAAATCCGCGAAGATAGTATCGCCATCTTTCCGTACGCCTTTGACGATAACAATACTACCTTTTGAGGGTAGTAGGCCCCCATTCATTTCACGGCACGCTTCTATATTATCCCTATGTTTATTTGTAAACATTAATATATTGCAGACGCTGGATTCATCTTTTACTTGTATTTTAAAATATGGGGTTCCTTTTTTGCTTTTAGTGGGATTGAAAGCATCTTCTACAGTGCCTATAAAATTGACACTATCCCCTTGCTCTTTATCTAAAGATTCCTCGACACTATCTAAATGGCTGTAATCTTTATGTACTTGTTTTAAGTTCTTTCCATGAGTGTACCCCAGTAAAGCGTTCTCATAATACCAATTAGCGAAGTCTTCATTAGATTTATTTTTATTATAAATTTCCCGATAAGGTAAAAAATGTTTTTTTATAGTGTTGTATCTGGAATCTTTTATGATCTGCCTTCCTTTTTCGTCCTTTAGTTCTTTATTCATCATTTGAACGACTTCTCTTAGATCAAAGGCTTTTTGATTGCCTACTTCAAAAGCTTTGATTTTTTCTCTCGACGTGAGCAGGTTCCAGAGTTGGGCCTCGGCAACCATGTAGCTGCGCGGCTTATTGAATACCCCGTCTAGAGAACCGGCTTGTATTAATGCTGACAGGATGCCTACTCCTATACCTGCCTCGTTGGACCCTTGGAAGACCTCAAACTTATTAGAGTATTGATCCTTAAATGATTGAAGTTTCTTTATGGACTTTTCAGCTATTCCTTTTATAGAGGTTAGGCCAAATCTTATATTATTTGCCTCTATCGAGAAGTCCATTTCTGACTTCATTAAATGCGGCCCTAACAGCTTTATGTTAAACTTGGGTAACTCTCGGGCCACCTTTGATATCTCAGCCATTGGGTCTGGCTCGAAACGGGTCATTTGCAGTAATGCTAAAAAGAATTCCTTTGGATGCTTAAATTTTAAGTAAGCTGTTATAGCTGCTAAAGACGCATAAGAAATAGAATGAGACTTATTAAATGAATAATTAGCCGAGTCTTCCAAAACTTGCCAAAGTATATCTCCCACCTCTTTCTCTAAATTGTTATCTTTTACTTTATCCTTAATTTTTTTCTTCCACTTTTTAACCTCTTTTACTTTCTTCTTGCCTACAATACGTCTAAGTAATTCAGCTTCGTCTAGCGTAAAGCCCACTTTATGGGCCATTTTCATCATTTGTTCTTGGTATAGGCAGACCCCGCCTGTGCTGCCTAAGATGTCGTCAAAAAAAGGATGAATAGCCTCATATACGTCATTGTTAGTATAATTGGCAAACTGATCGACAAATTGCATAGCTCCCGGTCTAGCCAAGGCAAGCACGGCACTTAGTTCTTCCAAGTTTTTAGGCTTCACCTTTCTGCAAACTTCATAATTGGCATCAGCTTCTATTTGAAATAAACCATGACGAAGCTTTAAGTCAAACAAGTGCTGGTATATAAACGGGTCATCTAAATCTATCGACGACGGTTGAATATCTATGCTTTGAGTTTCTTTTAAGATTTTACAGCAAGCATCAACTACAGAAGCTGTTCTTAATCCCAATACATCAAGCTTAACGTTAGAGATTGAAGACCAATCCATATCAAATGAGGAAACTGGCTCTTTACTTGAGTCTAATTCGCAAGGGCAGCTCTCAACTAATTTATTATGGGATAACAATATAGCTGAAGGGTGAACGCCTTTATTTTTTACTAAACCTTTTAGCTTCAGGGCTATGTTGTAAACTTTAGGGTTATCGTCGCACCACTCCGCAAATTTAGGAACTTCTTCATAGGCCTCTGTAATGTCTTTTACTTTTCCAAAGACCTTTGGTATAAGGGCGGTAACGCCGTTCATTTCCGCCTCCTCCTTGCCTCCGGCTACTTTACCACACTCTTTCATCACTAATTTCCCGCTGAGCGTGTTAAGCGTTAAAATTTTAGAGGTATTACCGCTAAACTCTTCTTTTAAGTATTTAAGCACTTCTTGCCTGCGGTAATAACATACATCGACATCTACATCGCACATTAAGGAGCCGTCCAAGTACGTGATGCCATCTACTACTTTTTTCTTAGCTCTTGCTTTAGATACGAATCTCTCAAAAAATAAATCGTATTTAACTGGGTCTATTTGTGTTATCTCTAGGAGGTACAGGACCATACTGCCCGCGGCGGAACCTCTCCCTAGTCCTAGGGCAATATCGTTTTCACGGCAATAAGCTACTACTTTCCAGACTAGTAAAATATATTCAGTAAAATCCAGCTCCTGTAATATATTTAACTCATATTTTATCCTATCTATATAAGTTTTTTTATTTTTAACCTTGTTTAATCCTAGTTCAGAAAATCTTTTTAAGCATATCTCCCTAAGAAAATCATAAGTATTTATATCATCTTTTAAATCAAAACGTTTAATATACTTTTTTTCAATCTCGAACTTAGGGAGCCTTACCCCGTGAAGTGAGAGGTTTAGGTTGTTGAATTTAGACGCAAACTTACTCGTCTTTTCTTTTTCTTTTTTTCTTAGGTGGCTTTTTTGATTTAGGTTTTTGGTTAATGTCATTTCTCCCCTTCCTGTTTTTTAAAATATCTATTATTTGATTCAATGAGGTACAAAAAGTATCTTCTGCTTCGGGATTTATATTAAAGAAAACGTCAACCTTGTCTTCAACCTTGCATTTACGCATTGATAAAACAAGATAATCGAGGTTTTCGTCGTCAAACTTTTCTACTAAATCATATACAAAATCTAAACTAGGCATTTACTGATTATAAATACCTAACGGCTCATTTAAAAATCTATTTGGTACTTAAGTTTGTCCCATACTTTCATGTTAAGCTCTAAATCGACTAGGGCATCATGAAGCTTACTGTAATCGTGCTGTATTCCGTTCCTCTTACCCAAGGCTCCCAAGGCGGTTTTCATCCCCTTTTTTCTGAAGTTTAACATTTTAATCTGAAAATCTAACATGCTGGACTCTTTGGGTTTGTAGGGATACTCTAGCACAATTGAGCGAGCTATAGCGAGTGTGTCAATGACTTTAAAAGGTAAGTGCTTATGTGGCTTTCCGTGCTTTTTATACCAGTTCCTTAGTAGGAAGATATCAAATCCTAAAAAATTGTGGCCAATTACATAATCGCAATCTTCTACTTGTTTATAGATTATTTTAAAAGCTTCCTCTTCAGGAATACATCTTTTCTGAAAATTACTTTCAGAGTACCCTGTTATACGGCTAGCGTCTGCACTTATTTTTAAATCTGTATCCCATTTTATATAGAGGTCATCCTTAGATGTAATATTCGGTGAGTTTGAATTGTTTTTGGGCTCAATTGCAATCGTAGCTACCTGCCAAGGTAGGTTAAACGAATCATGTAGCGCTAAATTAAATGTCTCAAAATCTAAAAAAAGAAATTTTTTCTTTTGAAATCTCATTAAGTGACTATCCATTACTTATTTCCTCCTTGTAACTTTCGTAGCAGAATTGATCAGAGCACATACCGTCGAAATTAGGCTTCTCTATAGATGTTCTTTTGTTAATGCATCTGAAAGTTAAATACGCCCCGAAATCCTTTTTACTTTTGTAATATATACTCTTAGCGTTTAGAGTTTCATATTTATTATAGCAATACTTGTCGACCGAGTCCTGCATGTCCTCGTCTAAGAGGGTGTCATTATCTTCTTTTATAAAGATAGGGCTTGTAAAGGAAAAATCCGGCACACATTGGGAGTCTGTATACTTATTCTTATAAAGAAACGAATCATAAAAGGGCACGGCTAAAATTAAGTCGTCAGTCCAGAATTTCTTTAAAGTGTTAAAGTCTATACGTGGCTCGTAATAGAAGCCGTCTTGGGCTGCGTAGGTATAAATTTTAATTAACTGTTTGTAGCCTTTTTCATTCTTAATAAAAATTATATTTTTAAAAGAGTTTTTCCTGCCTTCTTCATTTTTCTTTAGGCAGTCGGGGCAAAAAGTCAGGCGAAGCCCAAAGATTAACTTCTTATTAAGTTCTCGGGCGTTCGTGTAAGCTTCTAGGAATCCTGTTATACTATCCTCAACTAAGAAAACCTCTTTCAAGCCATCATCTTCAGCGATTTCAAAGATGGAATCAGAGAAGCCTTCCTCTTTTTCCTCCTTGGGCATGTCTAGTGTTAGAATAGACCTTCCAAGGCTATAATGGCTTTTAAAAAGCGGTACTACCTCTTCCATGCATTTAATCGTAATAGCTTTAGGCAAACATGTCAAGGATATTTCCTTTGTTAAGTCCTTTGTGCCTAGGGCACCCCTCATATTTTCTTTTTTCTATTTTTTGGTTTTCTTTTAGGACGTTCTGGAGTTCTTTTTTCTTAAACGATTTTTTAATTTCTTCTCCGTCTTCATTTATAATCACAAAATATATATAAGGGTCGATATAAGGGCATCTCCATTTTCCTATCTTGCAGAGCCATGAATTTTTTTTAGTATCATAGGCGTAATTAGTCATGGCCGTTTCTTCTGTGAAGTTATTTATTATCTGAAAACTGTGAGCTAAATAATACTCAAGTCCTCTTAATTGCTCTTTGTTAAATTTAAGCTGTTGTAGGGGGCTGCGGGGATGCCTTAGAAATTGAAATTCCACAGTAGGCTCATATCCTTCCCATTCTTTTTGTGCAGCTAGGGTGTAAACCATTGCCTGAACATTTGAATGAAGCTCTTCTCCACGGAATTTATATTTACTGCTTTTGTAATCTACAATTTTTATTTTTTTACCTTTTTTATAAAGAACCGGCTTGTCTATAAAGCCTCTTATTTTATATTCGGGGTCTTTATTTTCCAGTAGGAACTCGTGCTCAGGCTTGTCAACCTTCCCTCCTTTGCCAAAGAAGTCACAATTTAAGCCAACCACTATCATGTCGTCAACCAACTCCGTGTTTTCTTCATTGGTCATTGGAAGGTCAAAGCTGCTTTCCATTTGGGTTAGGTGTTTCATGACCATTCGGTGGATAGCGGGGCTGGATTTTATTGTTCCGCCTTTAGAAATTTTATTAAAATGTTTTTTATGCTTTTTCTTGACCAACATTTCAAAGACTAAATGGCAGACAGTCCCCCTCAAAGCTCCCTCGTTCTGTTTTTGGGGTACTTTTAAGTGGTAGTTACACCAATAAGACCACGAACAAGTCTCTAAGGTTTTGAGGCGAGATGCTGAAAGCACCCTCTCTCTTACGTCTTTATTTGTTTTTTCCATGTTAGTATTTCTGAGGTGTTCATGCACCCAAAGTCATTTTTAGTCGGCAATTCTATTTGAAGTTGCTCCTCATCAAAATACTTAAGAAGGTCGTCTTTTATCTTTGTGGAGGCTTGGTTTCCTGCCCCGTTTTGACCATCGTCGTTATTGAGGGATATATAAATTTTACGCAGGTTCAATGATATTAAAAGCTGTTTAACTCTAGAGGATACAGACAACCCAAAAATAACTATTATATTTTTAACTCCTGCTTCCCATAAGGCTAGCATATCGCCTATGCTTTCTACTAAAAAAACAGACTTATGTTTGCGTATAGAAACCCTATTATATTTGAAGGGGTATACCCAAGAACTTTTTTCCCCTAGCAGTTTCCATTTCATTGAACCACCTCCATCTAGCCTTCTACCCGCTGCTCCTATAAGTTTATCCATTTTGTCGAATATAGGGAAAACATACCTGTCTTTAAGTTTTCCGTCTTTCATTACCCCGCTTTCAAAAACTTTTAGGGTTTCGGAAGAGACTCCTCTGTTATTCCAATATTTATAATCATCAATAATCTTATTTAAGTTCTTTTTATCAAAAGTCTTACGGGATTTTAATTTTTCTTTTTCTACCTTTACATTTTCGTAAGAAAATTTATTTTTAATAAAATCTTTAGCTTCATTTATATCTTTTAAATTTAAAGTTATTTTAACCAATTCCTCTAAATTTCCATATTTGTTTGTTTTAAAGTCAAACCATAAGCCATTGCTTTTCTTGATGCAAAGAACATTGGGATTGTCCGAATCTCTATATAAAGGCTTCGCTCGATACTCATTGCCGCAATCACGCAGCGTATACCCTATCTCCGTCAGGATATCTTTTATTTCATCGCTCATAACGCAAAATCATCATTATTTTCTCCATCTTGAACATTAAAGTCTTGCTCTTCGTACCTTATTATATCGGCTAGTGATCCCTCTTCACTGACCTTGAAATTCTCGACACGAAAATTTATAAAATTATTTATGAATTTTTCATTAGTAAACTCTCTGCCGTTTAAGGTCTCTCGGACGGTTCTCCTCATTAAGTCTTGGTGACCTGCTGCGTCCCTGCCTTGAAACCTAGTTTTTAAGGGTATCAGCTTATGAGTTCCGAACCTATCCCCGTCTAAGGCTATCTCATCTAATGTTTTGCGCCGAAAGATGGCTACGAAAGTAGCAAACCATTGAAGCCGGTCAGAGAGTGAAATGGCGGAACTATCGTCAACTAGACTGCCGGAATTCCTATTGTGGGTTTCTCCGGAACGGTTCATTTGCATAGCTGTTATTAAAGGGGCCTGTATCTCTTCTGAGACTCTCTTTAGCTTGTCTATCTTATCGCCTATAGCTTGATGTTCTGCCCAGTTTTTATCGACCCTCTCGCCTGTCAATTTAACGTAATCGTATGCAATTATACATTTATTTCCGCGTCCCACATTCTGCATATGCCATCTCCGAATCAGAGAGCACACCTCGTCAACGTTTTTATTCCTAACGTGGTAGTGGAAGTACTTGTGCTTTTTAAGCTCCTTAAAGTACTCTCTTATTTTTTGGGTCATGTCTGCGTTTTTCCTCCAATTGCCTGTTTCAAGGTACCAAAGAGGGACTCCTGTGTTAGCTGCGGCCATGCGGAACTGAATCTCTTCAGTTGTCATCTCTGTGTCTAGAACCAAAACTGGCACTTTATTTTTAACGGCCGCCCCTAAGCATAAATCGTTTATAAAAGTAGTTTTTCCTTGGGCTGGCCTAGAGACGATGGCGTAAACGTTACCGTCTCGGAGCCCTCCATATAGCCTATTAAACTCGCTATAAGCAGTTGACAGCCCAGTATCGTCTTTGGGGTTATTGCCTCTGTCTTCGATTTTAAACTCTAACTCATCGAATACGTTTTCTGGGTTGTCATCGAAGCTATAAGTGGAAATTTTTTCCCCATAAATAGAATCGCACTTTGAAATTATTTCGTCCAGATTTTCATTAGAGCAAGACTTGGTTAAGCTTTTTATTCTGTCGGCGGTATCGTGCAGCTCTCTTCTTACTCGTACTTTTACTAATTCTTTAGATGCCTCGAGGACCGCTTCTTTTGTTACGGGGGTGTACGAGAGGGAAGTTACATATTCATGTATATCTATATCATCTTTAGAGGATATACCTAAATTTAATATCTTATTAGAAACTAATACATTGTCAATCTTTTCGTTTGAAAGTACAGACTCCCTTATTATACAAAATATAGTTTGATGGACGTCGTGGTAGAAATCACCAGCGCTTACAAAAGAATCAATTTCTGATATAACGTCGGGGTGCCTTAACAGTCCGGAGAGGACGTGCCTCTCGACCTGATTAGAAAATATGGGCATTTATCTATTTATAAAAACGGTCTACTTTAAAGAAGTAATCGAACAGGTTATCTGGAGCCTGCAAACCGCCAATAGCTGTATATACAGCTAATCCTTTTTTAGCGCCAGTATAAATTCCGCGATGAACTGTAGAGTGAGGCCCCATCATTCGGCTAAGTTGTTCGAAGCCGTGCTCAAGACTGGCCTGAGTGATGCTCTCAAGGGATTCTTTATCGCCGATAATAACGCATGCCGCCACGTTTCCTGTGGCGGCGTCTACCCCCGCTAAGATATTTTTTCTCAAGTTGTCCCTAACTGCGTAAGAGATTCCTGTCTCGGTGGTGTCCTTGATGGGAGTAGCCCCAAACATGATTATCCCTGATGAGAATATAGTATCTAAGTCAGCCTTGTCAAAAGTAGTATAAGCTGATTCTTTTGCGGATATTTTATTAAAAAGGTGAAATATAGAACATATGCTGTTATTGGCTGTGCTCCAGAACTGATTGACACTTAGTTTCGGGTACAGTTGTTTGATTTTTTCATTGTCCAGTATAACTAAAGGAGAAACTACCCCAGCTTTTTGAAGGTCTACTACTTTACTCACGGTTTTCTTGGAGTTCTCTTGGACTTTTACTCCTTCTCCCCGAGTGGGTAAAGCAAGGATGCAGCCTACTTTTGCGTCGGTATCTTTAGTTTCCTTACCTAAAGACTGGTTAAGGTCGTGGCTTATCTCCAAAACACGAGACACTCCTCCTGCTCCTGTCCCTCCTCCCGCTCCTGCGCATACCAATACTCTTTCATACCCAGTGCCAAAAGTCTTTTTTAGGAAGTCTAATATGTCTTCATAGCGAGTTCTGAAAACTTCATCAGCCGCCTCAGGGTTTTTGCCTGCGCCCCCTTCGCCTATAAGCAACTTATTTTCCTCTGGTATTTTAATTAGAGACAGGTCCTGTTGGGCGGTATTAACAACACCTACGCGGCGATAACCTAAATTCCAAAAAGATTCAGCAAGTCGAGAGCCTCCTTGGCCAACGCCGACTATGGCAAAGTTGAATGCAGCATCATTAAATGCGTCACTAACGCTTTCTTCTATAGGTTCGTCATCAGGCAAAGGAATGTCGGGAAGATCTATGCCCAAATCAGTTACTTCTGTGGGAGCTCCCACAAGGGCCTTTTTAAATTCCTCAGTCGTCGAGCCACTCTCTGGTGTGTCGCTTGGGGGAGTCATAGCTTCCCCTGCTGTAAGGGAAGGTGGGGTTACATCCTCCTGTGGATAATAATCGTTTATATTTGTATCACTCATCGTCTTCAAAATCTTCCTCTTCGTCTGATGAAAAAGCTTGGTTTAAATTTTTAGAAAAACTGTCAGAATTCATATCCTCCATAGCGTCAGACCAATGACTTACCAAATACTGCAAAGACATAGCGTTGCGCTCGTCTTCGGCTTTGGAGTAAACTTGAGGGTTTCCGTCCTCATCGAAATTAAAAAGCATGAAACCTCCACACGACCACTCGCTGAGTTGGTCTAGTATGCTATTAGGTATTCTGTTGGTCTCTTTTATTATCATATAATTTATTACACTATTTTATATAGAAATCTGGAATTTGTCGTAAATGTAATCCTTGGATAAGGATGGTAAATCTTCTGAAAATATCTCTAAAACTTTAAAATCGTTGTTCTCTAGCCATATCCTTTTGTCGTGATCCCTAGTAATTGAACGTAAATAATTAGCCCTAGAGTTATTATGAAAAAACTTATTAAACTCCTCGTGCTGAGCCCCTTGCGCTTCTACAGCTATCCTTTTTGTCATGTTCACTAAGTCTACTTTCATTCTAGTCCCGTATACGGGAAACTCTTCGTAGCATATCTGGCCAAACCAATAAGTTCTAAAAAACTGCTTAACTTCGAACTGAAAGTTGGATCGGCATTCTTCATCCCATTTTATCCGATACTTACTTATGCTTTTGTTTACTAATTGGCCTTTTATATTATAAAGCTTCATTTATTAATGCCTTCTAGGGCGTTTTTTAGCTTTTTAAATAGGTATAGGCATATATCAGTTTCTCTTTCGAGGTACTTCCTAAAATTATCCATTCCTTGGTGTTTAGAGTCCATTTCTAAACCTGCTTCTTTCAATTCTTTAATAAGTTCTTCTGCCACTATAATCCAAGCACCTTTTGCCTCAGCCATTTTCCATTGAAGCAACATAAGTAAAACCTCATACTCTACCCAGATGCTTTTACCCCCTGTGCGTCCATACTTAATTGGATAACGGACAACCGTGCCAGTTTTCTCGTTTGAGCTTTTACGAAAAACTATTTTGCAATAGTGGCCCTCGGGCTTGTCGTCTTTAGGGGGGATGCTGTCACCCCCGTACCTAGGTTGAAACTCTAGAATCCAATCAGAGTAATGAAGAAGAGCGTTGCCCCCTGAAGCGTTAGTTAGTTTAGGGTCTGCCTTTTCATATTGGTTAATGCTAACCTTGCTTCTGACTTGGGAGATCATAAAGCAAATGTGACCCTTAGTTGAAAGGCCTAAGGCCATCTTTTTCAAGAAGTTAGAGCTTAGTACAGAGCCTCCAGCAACCTTGTCTGATTCTTCAAAAGAGCGATCCATGTCCTTCTTTGGAACCATTGCGTCCATAGAATCAATAATAAAAAAATATTTACATTCAGTGGGGTTGTTCATAATTAGTTCCCGCATCAACTGTAAAACGCTTTCAAAAATATTACTTTTATAAATAAATAGTTTCTTTTCCGAAGTGTTTAATCCTGATCTGTCTAGCATCTGTGGGGATAATCGCCCCTCAGACTTAATATAAACGACCATACTGTTCTCTACAGTTTCCTGAAAGTTTTTTGCGAAAGACAATGCGCAAGAGGTTTTTCCTCCCTCGGAAACTCCAGAAGCCCGAATGATTGAAGGTCTAATTCCTCCAGACATCTCTATATCTAAAAGAAGACTTCCGCTAGAAACTACATAATGCTCCTCTTTTTCAAAATTAAAATGCTCGTCTTTATGGTCTTTTAAATAGCTCTGGATTTGATCCAGAGGGCTAAGCCCGTCAGTTATTTTCTTTTTTACTGCCATATTTAATGAAATCTTTTAATGTTTTGAGTTTCCTTTGCAAGGGTTTGTCTTCACCTTGTTTCTCGTCTGTTAAATCATATGTAACAGTGGGCTTTAAGTCAAGACTAAATTTAGCGTACTCTATTTCAAGATAGGTTTTCCCTTGAGCCCCTATAAACCAAGCTAAACTATCCATATCAAATTTAACCCGAAGGGCTTCCCAGAAGGGTTTTAAGGGGTATTTTTCAATCAAATCCTTAGTAAACTTCATTTCCCGGGCGACTAACCCTTTGTTTTTCCACACTTCTTTAGAGTTGCCTAAAAATTTAGTTATTATGAATTGGTTTAAGGTCTGCTTTCGCTTCCTTTTAGCCGCCATAAAAAGATTATTGACCATCCGGGGAGGACAGTCAATAATTGTTTTGTTTTATCTTTAACTCAGAAAGGAGATTTACCTTCTTTTACTGTTAAAGCTAGGCGAGTTTGGACATTCTTACATTCAGCAGCGACTCGTTACGCTCTTTTAATATGTAAGTTTTTGCGTTATCCTCAATTCAGTAAGGAAATTTACCTTCTTTTATTATTGAGGCTCTTTGGTTAATCGGATATCGTTTTCAGTCATCCGCGTAACCAGATCTTTAAAACTGTACTCTGGGCTCCAACCGAGCTCGGTGCGGGCAGGAGTTGAATCTCCGTAAAGCAATTCAACTTCAGCTGGGCGATAAAAGTCTTTGTTTATTTGTACTAAAACTGCTCCGTCTTCTGCTGAAAGATATTTTTCTTCCAATCCCTCTCCGCTCCATTCACCCTCTATGCCAGCCGCTCCGAAAGAAAGCTCGATAAATTCTTTAATACTGTGGGTTTCATTGCTTGATAAAACATATTCTTTTGGTTTATCTTGATTAAGCATTAGCCAAACACCTTTAACGAAGTCTTCAGAATCCGACCAGTCCCGCTTAGAATAAACATTTCCAAGTGACACGGGATCGAATTCCTTCCCTTGGTTGATTAAGCGAAGAATACGCGCGACTGCCTTGGTAATTTTTCTAGTCACGAACTCTTCTCCTCTTTTTATTCCTTCGTGATTAAATAAGATAGAGTGAATAGCAAAAAGGTTGTAAGACTCTCTATAAACTTTCACTAAGTGTCTTGCCGCGGCTTTAGAGGCCCCGTAAGGGCTCCTAGGCTTAACCGGGTGATTGATGTCTTGAGGGCTATAATCTACGTCACCAAACTCCTCCGAGCTTCCGGCGCTATAAAACCGACAGTCTGGTTTGAATTCGCGGATAGCTTCTAAACAGCGAATAATTCCCAAAGTATTTACATTAAAAACCTGCAAGGGCATATCCCAGCTACACCCAACGAAAGAGTTAGCTCCAAAATTTATAAAATAATCAGGTTGTATTTCGGAGACTAATTTGTTTATAGATACTTCGTCGCTTAAGTCTCCATCTACTAATTTAAATTTATCATTTTCCGAGAAATCTTTTATGTTTGAATAATTAGGTGAGCCTGAACGGCGCATCATGCCGTAAACGTAAATATTTTCTAAGCTGAGTAGGTACTCTGCCATATTAGCTCCGTCTTGACCTAGTATTCCTGTTATAATTACTTTTTTCATATATTTATATAATCTGTACAGACCGCAAAGCAGTCGTATTTATTTTTCCAGTCTTTTTCTTTGTGAACTATGACTGACCTGTCACTAACTTCTTTTCCGGGAAAAGTCCAAATATACCCCTTGGATGTTACAGTAAACTTGTCCGTCTCGTGCCAAAAGCAGTGAATATTATTATATAACATACCTTCTAGGGCTGCTAAATTCTTTGCGTGGCCCCATAATTTATTATTTTTTAAAAATCTTTTATTTACTTTGTGTTTTGGTTCGTCATGCCCTAAAAAATATTTATCAAACACTTTCCATACATCTACTTCGCAATGCACCCCTCTCTCGAGTAAAGAAGAAACAGCCTCTGGGCAGTTAGCTGTTGAATTGCTTTCTCCTTCTGTATTACCTCTATGCGATATAATTATCACTTATTATAGTTGTCGATGTAATGTCGTAAATCTTCGGGCGTTCCTAGTCCCCACATCTTATCAATATTGAAGGTAGAGATTCTTTTACAGTCCTGTACGGCTTCATTGAAAACAGGACAAACATAAAATTCATTATTTGTCCTTATATTCTTGTCAATCATTTGTTCTGCGTATTTGACATAATCACTTCCTTTTTTCCAATAGTAAACCCCTACTGTAGCGCAATCAGAAATAGGTTTTTTTTCAGCCACTTCAGTTACGTAATTGTTTTCATCAGTTTTAGCGTAAGACCATTTAGGGTGAGTTGATTTAAAGGATAATATACCGCCGTCGAGATCTTGCTCTTGCATTTTGTACATAAACTTACTAGACGACCATTCAACAAACTGGTCTGAATTCGCCATTATTAAAGGTTTGTCGTTGTTTATGTATTCCTTTGCAAGTAATGTGGTACAAGCGGCCCCTTCAGTTAATCCTTCAACTTCAACTATCTTACAATTAGGAGCGATTAAGTTTAATACCGAATCTAGATTATATTTTTCCTTGTGGCTTTTTTGTACAATAAATATGTAGTTAGCTTTAATGTTAAGGTTATCCACAACTACTTGTATCATTGGCTTGCCGTCTACTTCAATTAAGGGCTTAGGGAAGGAATAGCCTGCTTTTTCAAATCTGCTCCCAGCTCCTGCCATTGGGATTAACACATTAAGGGTGTCGTCTTCCCACTTAGGGTTTGTTTTTTCTCCACCTGACATAAGATTAATTATTTTATTTAAGGTTAGGTCTCTTGAGTTTTTTACTCTACAAACTTTTGCACCACTTCTTTCTGCCGCAAGCAGTCCCGTGGGAGAGTCTTCTATAATTATAGTGTCTTCTGGGTTAACTTTCAAAGAAGACATCGTTTTCCAGTACATTTCGGCATGTGGTTTAGGGTTTTTAACATCTCCGTTAGAAACAAGATAATCAAAATATTTGACAATACCTAACTGGAAAAGGATTTGATAAACTGTTTTTCTGATAGAGTTAGAACAACATGCAATTAAATAACCTTCGGATTCTAAATGCTTAAATATCTCTATTAACTTTTCGCTTGGTTCTATTTTTTCAAGCTGGCTGTTTGTTATTTGCTGCTTTCTATCCCAGATTTTTTTATGCAATGATAAAGGAAGTTGTTTCCTTTCTGATAGTATAGTTAATTTTTCTTTTGTACTTAACCCGTCATAGGTTGATATATGTTCCGACTCCGTGATAACATAGCTGTTCCCCGCTTCCTCAAGGGCTTTATTAAGCGCCGTATAGTGAGTGTCCTTCGTATCTATGAGGACCCCGTCAAGGTCAAATATAATCAGTTTTTTCACGCTACTCCTCGTATTTTATAGTCGAATCCGTATTCTTTGCTAAGCAAATCTATCTCTAACGGATATTCTTTATAAGTCCACATACCTTTAAAAATCATATTACCATGAGGGTAAGCTGTTGAGTCCCAATGAGCTAACCCTCTCTTTTTTTCCTCAGTAAAAGATGACATAAAGCATTTATTATGAATAAAGTTAGTAAAAATAGAATGTATTTTACTTTCAAAATCCCAAATGTTAGTAGGCGCGCAAGAATTAAAAACATCTAAGAGTTTTGAAGCTTTGCATAGCGTGGGTTGGATAGTAAAAGAGTACTGTTTAGGGCATGGAGAAAGGTTGGGGTGGACATTAGAAACCGGAAAATTATAATCTCCCGGTGTATCCATGCATTTTAAAAGCTTAATAAAATCGGCTTTATCGCTTTTTATTAAATCGCGGTATTCTTCCAAAACGTTATATAATGGCTTACCATAGGGAATCATATCCTCGTGAGTGAATAGTATTATGTCATCGCCAAAATTTTTAAGAGCGTTTTTTATTCGGCTAGTATAATCTAGAGTTGATTCATAAATAATAGTATTGTAATTATCGAAAAAGGAGTCTGCTTGATTTACTAATACGTGCTTGGATTGGTCAGGAAAATATTTATTAATTTGCCCGAAAAAAACAGGCCATATATCTCTGCAATCAGTATGCGTATGTATAAAAAATTTAAACATTATTTAGTCATGTGTAGGTATATCCAGTTTTTGTGTGAATCATCACTGAAAGATTCAGTGACTAGGGAATCGACATTTTTAAAACCGATATTTATCAAATCGTTAATTAAGGTTTTTTCGGTTTCTGGGGTTATTTGCACGTCGCACATTCCGTTTGATCCTGCTTTGTCGAATACGTCATCTTCATAGCTAGAGTGGTTATATCTTGCGTCAACTGTATCACCGTGCCCCATTTGGAATGAAAAACTGCCACCCATTTTTAAAATTCTATATATTTCCTTTTTTAGATTCAAGCGGACTTCCCTTGAGGGTATATGTTGAAAGACTATAGTCGACATTACAAAATCATAGTAATTACTTTCTAGGTCTTTTAGGTCTAGCCCGTTATTCTTAAAAAATTTACTATTTGGTGATTTATGATTTTCTTTACAGTATTTTATATTTTCTGTTGATATATCTACTCCATCGACACATTTCCAGTTTGTTAAATTTCTTAAATTTGTTACGTTTCGGCCCTTACCGCATCCGAAGTCTAAAGCGGTTTTATTTGTCCATTTTTCCGGATCATCGCTTATTTTTTTTAAAAGTTGGCTAAAATAATTAGGGTTATTATTATGTTCCTCGTGGTTGGAGGTTCCTTCGTGATAAAAAGTATCCAAGTTCGAAATGTATGTGTTTAAATTATTCATTCAAAAATTGTATTTATTAAGTTCTTTTTTTCCCAAAGTTGTTTTTCCATATAAAAAGCCTTGTAAAGCTTAACGGCGTTAGGTAAATCATTCAGCGAGTCTAAAGATTTAGCGTAAACACTGTTTAAGTCGAAGCATTTTAAAGCAAAGCTGTATAAATCTTTTAAATGAGACATGTTTTTGCCGCTTGAATAAAACCACATATCAGCAGGACCGTCGGAATCCAAATATTGCCAGTTAGCCATATGGAGTTGATTCATATTTAAATGGGGATCAAAAGTTATGCATTGAACCGGAAATGGATTGTCTGCGTTTTGAGGCCCTGAGGTTCTCCTGTTGATTCTACCTAAATCAAATCTAGCTTTTATTATGATGTCGTAGTTATCTTTTTCGCAGGCTAATTTTATAGACTCAGATACAGAATAAAGATGAGATAAGATAGTATTAGGGGCTCTAGGAGGGTTTGGTATTATTTCTAGGTGTTGGGTTAAGTGGTTGAAATTTATTTGTTTATCAAATTTATAACTTTTGGGGGAGTATAAATTTATAATATTTTCTTTTTCGTGCTCGTCCCATGAATGTACAAATATATCTGGATTACACTTTGATAATATCCTATTTTTTATATGATCGTATCCATCATTACCTTTAGAGGATGAGTCTGTCAGGGAATCAAACTTTCCATGTAGGCAAAGGGCAATTTTCATTGTTTAAATAAATTAAAAGTTCTTAAGTCTCTGTAGGGAGGGTCTTCTATTTGGTCTTCGGCATGTTCGGGGTAAGCCATTAGTAAAGTTAATCCTCGCGCCGCCTGTTCGGGAGTCATATACATATTCCATCCACCATCTCCTAAATCGTCGTCTTGAAAAGGTACGCCTATTGTTCTTCCTTCGTACCTTAATCTTCTTATGGTTTCTACGGCCTTCTCATCGTCAGTTAATATCATACCCCCTTTACCTATTTTTAATGGTTTTTTATGATGAAAAGATAAACACATATAAGAACCCGGTATATACATGCCTGACGTTAGCCTTTTTGCTGCATCATAAATAGGAAACGGCTTTAATTGGTATATCCCGCTCCATTCAATGTCTTCGAACTCTAAATGAGCTCCTGCTTGTAGGATGGATTGAGGAGGTGATACATATGTGCGAGAAGGTATTGTTACGGTAGAGCCTTGGACTTCGCAATATTTGCAACAAAGAAAAATAGCGTCGGTACAGCTATCGCAAGCGATGGCGTAAGGAGCACCCGTATATTCAGCTATAGCCTCCTCAAACCATTCAACTATTTCAAAAGGGTTTCTCATCTTTCTAAAACATAATACTTTTTCTTAAAACCTGAACTTTCAAATAATTTTAAACTGGCTTCGTTATCTATTTTAACTTTCGCAAAAGCGTCTGGGAATTTTTTCATGAACCCTTCTACCATAAATTTACCAATACCTTTTTGTTGATGAGATATTTTTGTTGCTAATCTTATATCGTTATCAACATGACCTATAAAGCCGACGACTTCATTGTTATCAATACATAACAAATAGTTAGAAAAATTTTCAAACATATATGCATGATGAGATGCTGTTGGTATTATACTAGGGTCTCCAAAGCCTTCTCTATTATCATTCCTAATATCAAGAATAGAGTACCAGTGGTCTCCGGGTAGATTGCTACATTTTACTAATTCCATACATCCTCCTCATGAAGTACTGGGTGATCAACATTTCCCCAATAAGCTAATAAATAAGTTCTACTAGATTTCCAGCCTTCAAGCTGGAGCAGGGGGCCGAGTGAAGAACCTATATCCATGTATTGATTATTGTCATGATTCTTAAAAAGATCATAACATAAAAAATTACTAAGCGAAGCGGCAGAAAAAAGAAATAAATGATTGGATATATTATTTTCTTTTATCCACTCGCTAATTTTTTCAGGCAGATCAAAATTATTAACCATACAATTGGTGCCGATTGGAAAAAACTTTTTAACGTCAAATGGTAATTTGTCTAACTTTGAGTTCTCATTAGCTACTAAAACAATGTCACGTTTAGTAAACAAGGGCAGCATTTCGTTAATAAACCTGCTGTAATTACCGTTTATCATGACGTTAGAAAAAGATAAATTTTCCCAGTCTTTTGTGCTGCATAGTTCAGTGCAAAATTTCCACGACTCTCCACCGTCTAAACTGTTTTGGCCGGGTATGCCTTTTATATAATTTTCTTTTTTGAAGAGAAAAGCGTCTATCAGTTTACAGTGTTGTTTTTTATTTTTCTCAGGTATAAAACTTTTTTGCTCTTCTGGCATGTAGCTATTTGCATAAATCTTATTAGGGCCGTGAATGTCGCCTTGAATAAAATGATCTTCCGCTAAAACTACAGTTTTATTTCTAAGTACAGTAACTTCTCCATCCGAAAATCTAGAAAAAGAAAAAGGAGTTTTACTCTTTACTAAATTTAAAAGTTTATCGAATTCTTTTTTATAGCTTTTCATTTATAAAATCTAAATTTAGTCCATAAAGATATTTAGGCTTCCATCCGGTAGCTTTTGTTATCTTAGATGTATCTACTGAATATCGAACATCTTGCCCCCATCTGTCTTCTACAAATTGTATCTCATCATAGGTTTTGTTAAAAGTTTTTATAATAGAACAAACTACATCTATATTTTGTATGTAATTATTCGCCGCTATATTAAAGCATTGATTTTTTATCTTTTTGTCAATAATACTCATGATCCCGTCCACGTTATCCTTAACATATGTCCAATCCCTTACATAAGAGCCGTCTCCATGAACAGGTATTTTTTCACCATCTTTTAAGCAAGATATACATTTAGCAATGAGCTTTTCTTCATACTGACGAGCTCCATAATTATTACCGCTCCTAGTCATTACATAATCAACGCCGTAAGTCCTGTGGTAAGAATTTATTAACATCTCAGAGCAAGCTTTTGTCGCAGAGTAAGGGTTGCTGGGATTAAGTTTATCAGTTTCTTTAAAGGAGCCTTCTTCGATGTCTCCGTATACTTCATCCGTGCTAATGTGAAAGAATAGTGGTCTTTTGTATTTAGGGGTTACCCTTACTAATTCTAATAAATTGTGGACTCCATTGACATTTGATTCTATAAAAGGAGCGCAGTTAGTTATAGAGTTGTCTACGTGGCTTTCGGCGGCGAAATTTATTAGTATGTTGCATGTAGGAATATGTCTAACGTTAGCTATATTAGCGTGTGTTAATGAGTAGTTAGGGTTTTTGTCCCAAGGTAAGCTTCTGTGAGAAGCGTACCCCATCTTATCTATATCGTGAACTTTCCACCCTCGTTTAAGAGCTGCCTCAACAAAATGGCTACCTATAAAGCCTCTACCTCCTGTAACTGTAACCTTCACAATATCTGTAATATTTTTTCTGCCGCTTTACCATCTCCAAATGGACAAATAGAAGTCGGAATATAGTTATCTTTTAATTTATTAAAAATATCTGGTAAATCTCCCACTTTTTTACAAAGGTAATTAAATGATTCAAGAGCTTCGGGTCTTTCCGTTGTTTCCCTGCATACAATAACCCTCTTCTTGAGGAATGAGGCTTCTTCTTGGACTCCGCCGCTATCGCTTATTAAGAACCTACACGAAGAAATTCTTTTTATAAAATTTTCATGTGTCATAGGGTCAACTGTGGAGACATTAGTTAAACCTTTTTTAAGAGAGCATTTAGAAGCTGGATTAGGGTGGCGTACGAAAACAAAATTTAAATCAGGGTTTTTTTCAGCAATCTCCTCTATTTGAGAGTACCAAAAAGGTATTGATTTGTGATTCTCTCTTCGATGCAGCGTAATTAAAACATCATTATTATAGCTAACGGGTATGCCATGAAGGTGATCCAGTACAGTATTACCTACGATATGAATTTCACCCTGAGTCATTTCTTTTAAAAGATTTGTTTTGTTAAACTTAGTGGCACATAAATGTATATTCGCTATTCGTGAAATACATTGTCTATAAACTTCTTCAGGATAAGGGTGGTTTTTATTGTGGGTCCTTAGCCCTGCTTCTAAATGAATAACCTTTAAGCCTTTATTGAAAGCTGCTAAAGCGCAAGTAAAAGCTGAAGCAGTGTCTCCTTGGACAAGAACGTGGGTGAAGCCGCCTTCAAGAATTTTATCTAACGAGTAAGATCCTGTAATGCTGGAAACTATGGAATTTAACCGATTAGGGGAGCAGTCGTGCATATCGAATGAATAATCTGGTTTTACTGCCCCGCCGCCTATGTCCCTGTGTTGGCCTGTGAATAAGGTGCTGACACTGACCCATTGAATTAATTCATTTAATAATATAGGCTCTATTTTAATATACTCAGGTCTAGTTCCGTAACATATTAATATTTTTTTCACGATTTTATTAATTTGAAGCCTTTCTTAATGGTTGATTTTAATGCGTCCCCGAAATGAGATCCATGATAATTAACAGATATTGCGTTTTTATCTACGCCGTACTGATAGGCTAGGGTAGGGTTAGATCCCCACATTTCTTTATCAGATTCTGGGTGAGGAGGGACATAGGTGTTAAGGTTTAAATGCTTTTGTATAGAGTAAGAAAAATGCATGTCTTCGCCGCATAATCTACTTCCCGGAATAGGTGCTTCTCTCCAGAATGCTCCGAGCCATTCTCTTTTAAAGAACCAGCTATGGCCTACGATATCGACTTGAGTAGTTACTTCATTTGGGTTACTCCATCCCCACCTGTCATAACTAATATAATTTTCGTCGTTAAATATGACGCCGATAGTTCCAAGTAAGCCCTCACTTGTTTTGATTGTGTTTAAGCAGTTCTCCAGCCATTTAGAACCCGGGATCGTGTCGTCATCAAAAACGCAAACATATTCAGTGGTTGCGTTTAGGGCGTAAGCAAAACGCGCCCATACTCCAAAATTTGCGTTATTAATTGTTACGACGCAGTTACTTAGAAGGGAGTAGTCAAAATTCTCATCACTATCTTTATTTTGCCAGAACATGACCATGTCAGGTTTAACTGTTTGGTTTTTTAAAGCTTCTATCTGAGCTTTTAAAGCGTGTGGCCGCTTATAGCCGTTTATAATTACTGTTATTTTACCGTCTGACATCTCTTATTATTTTTAATAAATCATCTTTCTTGTCTCTCATACAGTTTATTAAATCAATCCCATTTTTATTATACCACGGCTCATAAGAAGCTCCAATTAATTGATTGGTTTCTACTTCAAGGCCCAACATTTTAGCTTCCAGCACTAAGCGGCAACATGTTTCAGGGGTTGACGGGTGAAAAGCTAATCCTGAATACTGAGATAAAATATTAAGAAAACATTCATAATCAGGATTTTTTATGATATCAAACTCTATGTTATTATCCTGACAAAACTTTACTGAGGCGGCAGTCCCTTTCTGGGGGTAAGGAGAGTCAACTATTGCGTATTTATTATTTTTATCATTATGAGATAAAGATTGTATAAATTCTAAATGGGTATCTGACCATAAATTTCCAGAAAAGTTAATTGTTTTTTCTGGAAGGTTTAGATTCTTGTCGTAAATATTTTTCTGAAAATCTGTTTGGCAAACTATAACTGATGAATTTTTATGAAAATTAATATTTATAAGTTCATTTGGGGGGACGATAAAATTAGGGTAAACGGCGGGGTTTGTGTGTTGCACAAACTTGTAATCGTGACAGTAGAGGATATATTTACACTTATCCTCTATAGATTGACGTATGGAGGGACTAATCCCAAAAAAATTAGATATTATAAAAAAAGAATCGAGGTTCTCTTGAATGAACCCCGGGTACAAGTAACGACTTTTAATTTTTTGTACGTCGTAGTGCTTATTTAAAGTAACGAAAATTTCTTCATCGTTTAAAGCTGCTCCACCTACAAAATCATCAATAAAAAAATCACTAATTAATATAATTTTATCATTCAATTGTAAAATTCTTTGACCCTGTTCCTCTGCTTGGGTCCTTAGGGTGCTTTGCGCCTTTTCGGCTCTTAGAGTAGTCTTGAAAAAACTTTTTCTTTACAGGGTCTTGACCGTGGCGCTCTTCTCTTTTAGACGAGGCTTCAGATGACTGATCCCATAAGTCTCCTATAGAGCCTTTAGC
>Ga0209337_1000451_pt1 | contig 33102 bp, 22 predicted proteins | sample LinPmetageLP53_FD_184044 | JGI IMG/M metagenome (GOLD analysis project Ga0209337, IMG submission 184044) | Marine viral communities from the Pacific Ocean - LP-53 (SPAdes) (version 2) | ecosystem: Environmental > Aquatic > Marine > Oceanic | place: Pacific Ocean | collected 2010-02-08
CTTATGCTCGAAATTTCAAAAAACAAGCCATAGGATGTGGCGTAGTAATCGGTGGGCATACCGCTATAAATTGTATGATGAATTTATGAAAAAACAAATAGCACAAGAATTAAACATATTTGCCCTTAAGGTGGCAAAAAGATTTTCTCAGCCAAATAGAGAAGGTAATGTATCTAAAGAAACTTTTGAAGTATATGAAGTTATACCTACTTCGGATCAGACAGCGGTTGTTTTTTTTAAAAAAGACACAGCTAAATTAGGCATGGGCTTCTTTTATTATATCAACAGAGGTATGTCTAAGGGGTGGAAATATTTTTTTCCTACTGACGCACACATAGTGGGTATGATGGCATCTCATTATTATAAGTTAGAAGTAGAAAGAAAAAATTATGGTAAAAACTTTGTAGATGTTTCTGACCCTACATCTTTCGCTGATCAATACAATAGAAATAGAAATCCAGAAGACCACATTTAATTAATCAATTTATTTAATTGTTTCATTTGTGTTAACTCGTGACACTTTTCATACTCTTCAGTTGTTATGTAATACTCAATCAAGCAATCATACGCATCTCCCTCCATAACCTTTATGGGTTTGTAGGGATTAAAAATTACCGCTAAATCATCTTCAGTTTCTAATATCTGCTCAAAAGACATTCTGCCTGTAAGAAGCAAAAAGCTATGTTCCATCAGCCTTCTTTCGTTATTAGTTTCGTCCGCCATATCTTCTTTGTAGTAATAGTTCTCGTTTCTTTTTTTCTCTTTCTTTTAACAGCCTTCTTTTTTCTTCTTGAATTCTAAATCCTGGCCTGCTTTCTCTTATTCTTTTTGCTCGATCTTTTCGTTCTCTATACCCTGGTATGTATTTTAATTTTTCCGATTCAGTAAGATCGTCTTTAATTTTTACGTCACCTCTTTTTCTCATGTATTCACTGAATCCCATAATCAATAGCATTGCATCTCCTATACCCTCTGCTTCTCCAAGCTGAGAGTAATTACCCCATATCTTTTTAATTTGCGCAGCTGGAAGGCCAAAGGTTTGAGCCAGCTCAAGGAAAAATTTCTCTGTATTTCTGTCTCTTGTTTCTTGCTTTACGGAAGATGTCATTCTTTTATATAGCTCCTGAAGTTTTGCTGCAGACTCTAATATCGGTAAACTTTGAGGAACAGATCCATAAGACTTATCTAAAACATTGTAATCTACAATAGCCTCTAAAGCTTGTCCGTAAATAAATATTGCATTTAGATTACCTAATAAAGCTGCCATTCCTAATTCTTTTTTATCATCTTCAGTCATAGCACGAGCCATACCAGGGAATCCTTGACTTGCATATTCAAAAAGCATAGGCATCACAAAGTGATATAAAATAAAAGTTCTGGTGTTTTCAGCCAAAGAACCCCTTCCTGCTTTCCTATCCCATGCAGCTAATTTTCTATATAAATTTCTCATAGCTACCACTTCTCTTCTAAAGTATTGTTTAGGTGTAGTAAGGAACATATTAAACGCTCTACTTATAGGGTCGCTTGTTTGATAGTAATCTTTATCTTGCAAATCATAAGACTGCTGTGTTTTTAGCGTGTCTTTTTCAAATTTTACTATAGCTACCTGTATAGCCTCTGCTTCGGTTTTCCCTTCTTTTAAAGCCTGGTCTTTGTGATACAGGTAGTTAGGCATACCTCCTATTAAAATAGCGCCTCTATCCCCAACCATAGTAGTAAACATTAAATACTTTGTAATATTTTCAATAGTTTCTGCGGTTACACCACCGAGCATATTTACAAGCTTTTGATCTTCGTAGTTTTCAATGTTTTTCTGTATAGGAGTAGATTTTACATAAACCTTTTTACCATTTACGTTTATATTATATCCATACCTGTCTTGTAACACTACAGAGTTCTCCATCATTTCATTGTATGTTTTTTGAATTTTAGTAAGAGATATTCCTGCGTATTTTATCCAATTAACATAACCAATATCGTTTCCATAAGTAGGAATAGACGTTAACTGTTTGACAACTAAAGTTAAGTTAGCTCCTAAACGAGCCAATAAAAATGTAGTGTTTAAAGCATTTAACCATTTTATTTGTTTTACACCAAGAGTACTTCCTTTGTTAGCTATCTTAGTGATAGAGTCATTAATATATTTATTTATATCATTGCCATGCAATTCTGTTATAGCTGCTTGTAAAGTAGGATCAGAAAAAACCTTATGTATATCTCTAACAGTATCTGCATATGCTGCAAAATACTCCATATCACGAACATAGTTAATTAACATATTATCTCCGTCTACAAAATGAATAGCTTTATCACTTGCTAATCGAGACTTAGTTGATTGAGGAGCTATTGCGAGATAGCTTGGCGAGCCTTTCTCTGGTAAAATAGTTATAGCCTCTGCATCTTCAGGCGCTTCTCTATATAACCTACCTCCATAATATTGATTAGCAGGCATTGATGTTCTATATATTTTTTTATACATATCATTATACCTGGTGTATACAGATGGGTAATAAACTTCTGTTTGCCAATCCGCCCATTCTTTTACACGAGGATCTAACTGTAGCTCAATATCTGCTAAAACCTGTGCAGCATCATTTTGTATAGTCTGTTCTATCTGTTTAAATCCTCCATTTTCATCTACAATTAAATTACCTGATGAATCAAAGTCATATAAAAACAACTTAACCAGACCTTTGTTTGGAGCAAAAGTGTTTTCTAATGTTTTACTTGCCTGTCCGTCTTTTCCATTTCTGTATCTCAATGCTGGATCTTTAAACTGATTATATAGGTAAAACATTTGATTTTGACTAAGCTGTAATTGATTACGGTTTAATTGTTTATCAATATAACTCAGTAAATCTTTTTTAGTTCTTTCAGTTGCATTGCTATTTTTTATTTTTTCTTTTTGCTCAAGCAATGTTTCGTTAGCTTTTTTGCTATAGTATATATCTTGAGGAGTTATAACTGAATTTTGTCTAACAGCTTTTTTCCATTTTTTACCATAAATTTCTTCATACTTTTGAAAGAATATACCCTGCTGAAGCCTTCTTTGCCTTTTATACTCTCTTGTAGAGGATCTTACTGCATCAGTAACAAACGTCATTAGAGGGCCTCCAAACAGCTCTCCGTTTGTTTTAAGCACTCTATCCATTAAACCTGACAAATCTTCTGCTGTTCCAATTATACTAAGATCTAATGCTCTTAAAACTTTCTTTCCTGCCACCTTAACATTTTTTGCAACCTGTCTTACTTTAGATTTTACAGGAGCGTCTTCTCTTTCTAATTTTAACTTAGATAAAGCTTTTGCTTTTTCTTCACTCCAAGATGTGACTCTTTTGTTTTCAACTGCTTTTCTTAATTTATTAAACTCTGCAGTAGTTAAAATTTCATTGTTTAAATTTTTATCTACAATCTTACCAAGCTCTGTGTCTCTGCCCTTTTCTTGTTCTACAATCACATTGTAAGCATCTTCATATGTTAAGTCTTTCCAGTTTATAGTCATTGTTGTAATTTCATTCCAAGCCATAGCAAGATTTTTACGGTAAGATAATCTTGCCGCTTCAAGCTCAGCTTTGAATTCAGTACGCCCTTCAAGTTCTAATTGAGTTAAAAGACTTAGGGCATCCATTAGTTGTTCTGTTTTGTTAGAGTTGTCATCATTAGACATAAAAGCATTATTTATAGTTAATGCAATTGAAATATCTCCCAGCTCCTGAAGCTCTAATTCAGTAGCGCTGTCAGCCTTTGTCTCTAACTCAGCTCTTCTATCTTCTAATTCGTTTATTTTTATTTTAATATTTTCAAAGCCCGTCTCAGGATTAGTGATCATTTTACCAATACCTAAAATTCTTTCTCTTACTGCCTCACTTATAATTTTTCCTTTATATCTACCAGATTCTATTTTTAAAGTTTTTCTATTTAAAATATTAAATATAGATCTCATGTAGCTTTGATTTGCCTTGTCAGTAACAATAGACATTACCTCTTCTACAACAGCTGGAACTTCTCCCTGAGTTTTAATTCCATTAACCTTGTCTATAAGAGTTATAACCTCCCCTTTACCATACATATCACGAGGAAGAACAGTTCGCATAAAGTTTCTTAAAAACATTTGAACTTGTTTAATTTCTAACTGTGCAATACGTTTACTTTTTAGTGCTGCTGTCAACACTCTTACTTGCGGAGCGTTATAATTGTTAGGAGTAGGGTTTAAAGCCAACATAACATCTCTCTCTAAAAGAATAGCTAAAGATGAATCAGCTCCCACTTTTCTATATTCAGGAAGAGTCTTCATATACTCCACTACTTCATTCATGATTTCAGTAGAATCTTTTGTTGGTCTTAGCTTTAAATACCATGTAGGTGCTGCTGTACCTTTTTCAGCTTTCTTCTCTAATCTTTCATTATAGTTGTTGTTTTTTCTATTAGTCTCAGATAGCGCTATAAATTTACCAGTTAACTGAAACATAAGCGAAAGTCCTGATTTAATACCACCAGGTATATTCATAAAACTTTTAGGTAAAGTTTCAAAAATTCCTTTAGTAGCTATCGCAAGAACATCGTTTATTTCAGAGAGAGAGTATCCTTTTGTTTTTAAATATCTCTTTATAGTGTCATTAGCAAAACCGTTGTCAATAGCAGTCTTTACGTCTTCCAGTATATTGTCACTAAAGTTTTTAGGATCTCGTAACACTCTGCTTTGCCTCATGTTAAAATCACTTTTGACTTTCATGGGGTTTACATAAGATCCTCCTATAGTTGTAAAATAGTACCCGTTTAATTGTCCTGTAACCTCATTGTATGTAGGTACTGGCACTAAATTTAATTTAGCAGCTTCACTAACAAACTGCTCAAAGTTAAAGTTCAGATTGTTTATTAAACCATTACCTCTCATTTGATACATATTAGCAAACTCGTATCTTCTTTTCCCTAAACTTTTTTTATTTTTAGGTTGTTGTCTGGATTTTTCTTTAGCCAGTTTTTTTTCTTTAGCCAACTGTCTTGCTTCATACCTTGCTAAATACTCATCAAACATATCAAGTTGACTGTCTCTTGTGGTAATTTTTTTGCTTTGATTTATTTGTTTTTCAAACTCTCGTGTTTGAGATTCCTCAGCTACCAGCTTGTCTAAAACTTTTGTATCTGCATCAGTAGCCTCAATACCCGCTCCTATTTTACCGCCAAGAGTTTCTAAAAACTGAACTAATTCTTGATCAGAAGCAGTTATAACATTAAAGCCAAGTTTTTGTAACGCATCTTTAACTTTACTTGGAAGAGCGTCAATCATTCTGTCTAACAACTGTCTTATTTTCGACTTGTTAGCTGGACTAAAGCTGTTGAAGTTGTTTGCAATTAGATTTATTATCTCAGCAAATTTTTCTTCATCACGAACATTCTCTTTGTATTTGCCTTTCTCAACAAACTTTTCAATTTTTTGTTTATCAGTATTAGAAAGCTTACCTGATTTATATACAGCATCAACAAGTCTTTTAGTTATTCTTGTAAGAACAACTTGAGAAGCTCCTGTTTTTTTCAATGTTTCAATTAATACTGCGTGAGCTACCTCATGAGCAACCACACCTGTTTTTCCTAATTTAGCAGCAACTGATACGTTAATACCAATTTGACCGTTTTTAGGATTATAAAATCCAACAGACGTAAATCCTTTAGTTTTACCACGAGCTTTTGAGTAAGCGTCTGAGTTTTCATAAAGAGTAATTTTTACGTTAGGAAATTTTTTCCTTAAAAATTTACCAGCTCTTTTAGCTGTTGCAATAATTTTACTTTTTTGTTTTCTGTTTTGATTACTTTCTTTTTCTACTTTTTTTCCTGAAACATTTAAAGTAACATTATCACCAACTTCTTCCTCTGTGGAACTTGTTTCTCCAAGAACTTTTTCTAAATCTGCATCTTCTTGTTGCTCTCTTTCTTCTTTTATTTCCTTTTCGGTCTTCTTTTTGTTTTTACCTTTTGTTTTGGTTTTGGTTTTGTCCTTTGCGGGAGACCCTTCGATGAATACATTTTCTCCCACCTCGCTGCTACTTTCGGTAGATTCTTGTGCATCCAACGTCTCTGTGCTACGCTCTTGAATGGCATTTATTTTTTCTTTTATTTGTTTTTTAGTGGGGCTTTCCACACCTTCTTCGTTTAACTCTGCTATAGCATCTTCTTCTGTTACCTCAACTTTAATTCCTTTAGCCGCCTCTTCAGCCTCTATAACTTCCTGTGCTGTTTCCGTTGCTAAATCTAACATCTTTTGATCTATAGCATCTATTTCTCCCTGGGTTTTTTGAGTAAGCGATGCGTCTTTTCCTTCTATTTGATTTGTAAGCTCTTGCTTTCTTAGAAGAAGAGCTATAGATTTTTTCTTATTCTCAATGCTCATGTCATTTGGTATCCTACCTTTAATACCTGCTAACTGATTAAATTGATATAAAAGAACATCTGCCTCAGCTTGAGTTTTATTTCCTAATATTACATCTTGTTTTAGCTGTGAAACATAAATCGATTTAAAGTTCTCATCATCAACAACACTGTTGTATAATTCAAACATTTCATCACTAACTTGTTGCAAACCATCACTTGTAGCTGCTTCATATACTCCCGCTACAGAACCTAACGCAGCACCACCAATTGCTTCTAACAATCCTGATTGTAATACTTTAGTTACATATTCTTTCGTCCACATAGCTGGAGTATTGAACTCATTGTTATTTACTAAATCATATAATCTTTTTATTTCTGACTCAGAAAGTTGTTGTAAGAGTCCAGTTTCAAATTCTGCAACACCTGCAGCAAGAGTTCTTAAAGCTACTTTTTTGTATGGGTTTGTTACAACATCAGTTACTATTTGACTAAACTCTTTAGCTGTAGTTTTTCTACTTGTCTGCCCTAACGCCATTTTTAAAGCCGCTCCAGTAAAGTTCATTCCTGTTTCTATATTTCTAAATCCAATAACTTCTAAGGCAGAGCTTGTTATTGCAACAGGTAATAGTAAAGATTTTTTTTGTTGCTCTGAAACATACTGAAACGCAGGGTTGCTTTCAAGCTCTTTGTTTAAGCCATCTACTATAAATCCACTCATTTGTAAAGATCTCTGCATTCCTTGAGGAGACATTAAATAATCTTTAGCCCCAACAAACATTTTTTTAAGCTTATTAGTTGTTTTAATAGGATCTTTTTTAATAGCACCTTTAGTGGTAGTTATTAAAGCTGGAAGACTTTCAACTCCCCCAAGTATTCCTTTCCAAACAAAAGCACCAGCACCAGCTTTGTTACGAATTGCAAAATCTTTTTCTTCTGACAGATCGCTAAAACCTATATAATCAGTTAATATGTTTCTAAGACCAGTCCAGTTTTTTGCTTCATACCCAACTAAATTTCCTTCTGCATCTTTAGCATTTGCTGGTCTACCTTTTACAAAAAGTTTTACTCTTTTTACAAACTGATCTCTTGCTAACTCTGCAATTTCTTCTTCAGCAGAAGCTCCTGCTGAGTTTTTTCCAAAAAGTTTTTCACCCGCTTCAGCAGTAAGTGGATCATCAGCTCTACGCTTCACCATCTTTATAAAACCTAATATTTCTTTAGAATACTCTCTTAGTTCGTTTAAATCAATCTTATCTGTGTCTTCACCAAATTTAGCTATCACATTTTCATACACTTTAGGCTGATTAGCTTTTAACACATTTAAATAATCTTTTTTAAAGTCTTCATCACTTTGACCTATAGCGCCCTCTTTTAAACCAAAAGCATTTGCTAAATCACTTAACCCTGGTATAACTGGCATTCCTAATATTTCAATTCCCTCTCCCAATATATCTGTACCTATACCAAACGCAGAACTAACTATACCTCCTACAGTATTAGTCATAGCGTTCCATAATTGTTTCGGATAAATCTCTATTCCAGAAGGAGTATTGGTTTTTTGATCAACATATCTCCCTGCCTCTTTAACAACAATATCTTTATACTTAGTAAATTCATCTATTGACTTTACCAGTTCTTGTTTTTGCTCATCTATATTAACTCCATTAGCCACATGAGCATCATACTCAGCTTTAAACACTGGATCGTTAAATTGTTCGTTGCTGGCGTTTTGATAAACTTGTTGTTGTTCTATCCAGGCAGTACGATTAGATAAAAAACTTTTTTGAGTTTCTTTAAAAGCGTTTTCTTTTTTCTGTAAATTATTAATGGAAGACTGAACTCCTTGCATAGAGTAATATACCCTGTATTGATCATCGTTTGATAATATAATATTCTGTTCTCTGGATGCTTGCGTTTGATTGTTACGCATCCATTCTTTCATTTCTTTAGCCACGCTTGTTTCTCCACCAAACAAGTCTCCAAAGACAGGATCAAGATTAAAACTTTTCTTTTTCTTGTTAGGAGCTGTAACAGTTATAGAATCCATTCCCATAAGTATACCGCCTCCTCCTTGTTCAAACGTATATCCAAAATCATTAAACAAGTAGTTTAATCGTGCTGCAGATTCTTCTTCTTCTTGATCTATTTGATACTCGTTGATAGTAAACAGAGCTTCCTCAAATTTAGATAGACCTTTAGGAACTTTTAAAGTTTCTAAATTACCGCCTTCTCTTTGTTCATAAGCTACATTTATTTCTTTATAGTCATTATTATTTGGAGAGTCCGCCCTTCTGAATATCATGTCAGCAGTGGCTGGATTTGTATTAGTAGTAGCAGTATTGTCAATAACTGTCTCTGGAACAACAGGGTTTGTAGTGCTTATGTTAGCCTCACTACCTGGTATAATAGTTTCATTATCCGATATAGGTAACTCCGAAAAACCACCCTCTGAAGGTAAGTCCGAATTGTCTTTTTTTTTTACGACATATTGATTTAAAAAATCTTCTTTACTTTTTGTAAACAAACGATCTCTCGTAATAACATTAAAAACTTTATCCTGATATTCAGGATCTTCGAATTGTTTTTTAAATTCTTCTAAAGATTGCGTGTAATAACCATCTCTTTTAAGTATTTCAAATAATTTTATAGTTTGATCCATTCCTTAAGGTGATTATTTTTTTGTTAAGTTATAGTCTTGCCTTGCTAAGTTGTACAACATAGTGATTGCAGCAAAGCTTAAATCTTTATCTATTTTTTTAACCTCTTTTGAAATTGTAGTTCTGTTTGGAGATTTTCCAATAGTATATCCTGGGATTGTATAATTATCTTTCATTGGATCTAAATCTAACACCTTCTCATCAAACAATAGTTTATACTTACCAGAAGGTTTATCGTCTACTTTTCGTTTTAATTTGTGTTGTTGTTTGCTTGCAATGATCTTAGGGTCTTTAACATTAACCTTTTCGTTAGTTTGTTTATTTATTTTTAAACTATCACTGCTTGTTTCATTTATTACAGGGCTACCCATAACAACTGGATCTAACTCTCCTCTGCTCTCAGTGTTTGAACGAGATCCTCCACTATTTGCTTTAATAGCTTTTTTATAAACTTCGTGTATTTTAGAGTTTAAAGTTTCAACACTTATTCCACCCAAACCTTCTTCCATACCACCGCTTGATGTCCAGTTAATATCCTTAGTGTAATCAACTCCACCAATTATTACTCGTAACCCATCTTCATCGTTTGAATTTATAAAACTTACTTCGACTTGACCTTCAAGACCAGTACCAGCATAGAGTGCGTCAAATACAGCCTCTACTGTACCTGGAAGCTTATTCATATCTCCACTTCTTACATTGTTATCAAACTTTTCTTTTAAGTAATCAAAAGTAGTTGATGTTTCTCCGAACACCACATCTTCCATACCGTATACAGAAATAGGAGGTTTAGCTCTTTCATAATCTTGCGTGTTAATAGCAATTGTTCCTTCAGTCTCTAATGCTCCTTTGTAAATATCAAATGTAACATCAGTAGGATTAATTAAAGAGAACAGGGCTTCGTGAAGTTTTAGAGTGCCTTCTCCTTGAGTAATTTGTATAGGAGTTTCTTCAAAAGTTCTATTAAATTCATCTTGGAAAACTAAAACATAAGAATTATCTTTTCTTCTTATAGCATTTAATTTTACATTCCCTAATTTACCAGAAGAGTTTACTCTTTGAATTAGTAAACGAGCTTGAGAATTATACTCCTCTATGTCATCTGTCGTTATCATCTTCTCTATAGCGTTAACATATGTTGTTAACTCTTCTGCTTCTTCTGCTTTACCTTCAGACCACTTTAAATAAGCTGTGTTAGGAGCAGAAGACACTTTAGTTGAATCCAGCTGTCTATCAAATTCTTTTTCTATAATTTTATCAGCAATAGCTTTTTTGCCATTTAAGTTAGAATAACTTATCTCGCCATTTGTATAGTCTGTAAAAATTATTTGAGACAAATCTACATCGTCTCCATATTTACTTTTAGCATCTTCAGCATCTGTAGCTAATCTATAACCGCCCAATGTTGTAAGAACCTGTACAACCTCACCGTCTGATGTAGCCAACTTGTCTTGTAGAATTTTTACTGACTCTCTAAATGCTCCTCCTGGAGTTTTATCATCAGTACCTGGAGCGTTTCTTACATCTGTAATCGTAGTTGTAATACCTGTATCTTTATTGAAAAAGCTTCTTGAGTAATCTCCTAAAACTTTTACTTGTTCCGCAATAGCGCCAGTGGTGTCTACAACTACCCCTGGATTACCTCTATAACTAAATAATTTATATAAATCTTGAACATTCATATTGTTAGCCCTTCCCTCTTCAAACACACCATCTTCATAAACAGGATTTGCTTTTATAAACGCCTTAGCGTCTTCATCACTTATTTGATCAATACCGCCAGGATTACCTGACACTCCACTTTGTTGTGCTAATAATTTTTTAGCATCGTCTATTGTTAAAGTATTTTTTTGAGTTCTATAAACTAACCTTCCGTTTTTTCCTGTACTAAGCTCTACGCCTTGTAAACCACCATACTTAGTTAAATAGTCGTATAAGTATATCTCTTCTTCTAAAGCGTTATTGTTATCTATTTTTTGTTTTATATTTTCTACCCATTTACCCATGCCTTTCATATACATAGATGTTGTTTTGTAGTCTGCTTTTTGATTAGTTTGAAATAAAGAAAATTCTTCTGGAGATAGTAATCCATTTTTTACTAAATCATATCTATCTGAAAGCTCACGCATAGAAGCTTGAGAAGCTTTTACTAATTGAGCTTGAATTGTAGGATCATCCGATTCGCCAATTACAGATAGTTTATCTGCTTGTTTAGAATACTGATCAGCTATAGCTTTTTTACGAGCTTCTCTTCTATTAAGTGCATCAGTAATATTAGAGCTAAATTTAGTAGCAACACTACCCCAATCAATTTGGTCGTTAGCTCCCTTATTTGGTGTTAAATCAAAATCTGATACTGTTCTTGCCATTTTTAAAAATCTTTATTAATATATTTCAGGAAACAACCCCTTTAAAAAGTCTATCTTTGTTGCGTCATCAGAGTAGGCGCTTATCTGTTCTTTAGTGGCTTTGTTTCTTAATATTGAAGATATATCTGCTTCAGAATAGTTTTTGTATAAATCATTTTCTTTTAAAGACTTAGCTATATCTGATATTTGTTTATTTGTTTTTCCTTTCCCAAACAATGGTAAAGCATCAATACCAGTAGCTGCCGCCTCGCCTATAGAACTAATACCAGCAATTACTGCTGCGTTAGCTGCTTCTTTGGAGCTTTGCGCCATTTGACTTTGTTGCTTACCTTGACCTAAACTTAAGTTAATTAACTGATCATTAATATCAGCCTTAGATTCAGCCTTCATTGTTCTGTTTTTATATAAATCATCAGCAAGTCCAATCCTCATTTTTTCGTCTGCAGCAGAAGCTACTTGACCAACCCTACCTACACCTGCAGCTAAGTTTCTTGGATCACCCTCTTGCAAAGCTTGTATTGCAGTCTGTGTTCCTAAGATAGACATTTCTCTTTGTTTTTCATATGCATCTAACGGAACATTTAATCCTTCAAAAAAGTTTACTTCTAAACGTTTTTTTGCTTCTCTTAACATTGCGTCTGATTTATCTTGAGCTTCTTTTGCTGCTCTTCTTTGCGCAGCTGCTTGTCCAAAAGACATTCCTGCGCTTGTTAAAGCACCTACTGCCGCTACTCCTGCCAATATTACTGCTGCTGGGCCTGCCATAGTTTTTTTGTTTTATTAATTAATTCTTCTGGTAACTCTGTAAATTTATCTACATAAACATCTGCCTCAGCCTCTTGAAATGTTTTAGCATCTGTTTTATAAACACAACACCATTCGCTATCTTTGTGAACATAAAAAACTCTTTGAGTTCCCTTTTGCGTAAACACAGTTGATGGTGCTTTTATTTTTTTTATTTCTCCTTCATCATTTAAATATGATAACTCACCTTTTAATAAAAAAGAAGGGTGTTGTTGCTTATGTATCATACTTACTATAACTGCTCCTTTAGGCATAAATAACTCTCTTGTATATAAGCCGCCTTCAAGATTTTGTTTTAAAGGTGTATGATATTCTTCTATTTCAGTTCTTTCTTCTCCTGCTTTGTGAACTATAACACCTTCTATTTTATTTACTTGTTCTTGAAACTCAGCTATTTTCTCCCACATCATTCCTCGTTTATTAGATATTTCACCTAATACCGCCTTCGCTATTGCAGTTTTGCTTTGCTTCATTAATGTTAATTTAAACAAAGATACAAAAATTCTATGGAAAACTTTTCATAACACTTCCTGAGACAGAAAATATTTCGACTGCAGAGGTGGTAAAGCTTCTAAGCGTATATTCCATGAAATATCCTCTTGCCCCTAAACTTTCTGCTACAGGGTTTTTGTAATACAAAATTAAGTCTGTTGCAACTGGCGCTGGATAAATTGGAGGTGCTGTAGCGTTTAGATTGTCAATAGTAATACTATAAGGTATTACAGTATTATTAACTGCAGTAACGCTTCCTATAAGAGTTGGATCTGAAGATATAGCTGGTGGTTGCGTACTATTGGTTTTATAAACAGCATCCCCTACACTTATGATGTATCCTGGAGGTTTACTAAATTCAATTACACAAGCATTTGTTAACGCTCCTGTTACAACTGTGCAAGCGCCAATACCGTGAGCTGACCTAAGTCTAAAATTAAGAGTATCGCTATTGTTTCTTATATACGAAAACCATTCTCCTTCTTTTTGTACAAAATATGTTCTTAACATAGAGCCTTGGCTTAAATCGGTTGATAAAGCTGTTACCTCCCATGCTGCTTGTGAAGAATCTGCTGCAGTTGTATTAGACTCATAAGACATAGTCTTAAAAAGTTTAATCTCTAAAGGATTTGAATTTATAACACTGGTAACAGTAGATGCCGCAAGACTACCATAATATACATTTCTAAATGGATTTGTATTATGACGGTAAAGATTACCTCCATCAAACGTATAGAGGTAGCTATTCATACCTATTATGTAGTCAGGAAGATAACTATAAAAAGAAGGCCATCCTTGATTATCTGGGTTATATGTTAAAGTGTAGTCTGCCATAATTTAAATTGATATACAGTTAGCTCCATTACATTGTTGAAGATTTGTTATATTATTAGAGTTTCCTATTAACATCATTCTAAAAGTCCCAGTAGCTGTATCAGTACTTGTGGCTGCATATGCATACCATCCAGGCGTAAGAGCTGCTCCGTCAATAACACTACCAATAGAAACTGTTAAATACGTTTGACAAGATGTAGTTTGTTTTTGTAAAGGTATTGTTCTATTTGTTCCATCACAAAAAGTATCACAAGCCGATTGAACTCCTGAAATAAATATAAAGTTATTACAAGAAACACAGGTGTTTATTGTTGTGATAATACCATCAGTAGAAACAAATATAGCTTGACTTGTAATTACCCCTGCAATAAGGTTTGTAATTCCATACCATCCTGTAGCTATTGGCGTTACTCCATGTTGATCAGAAAAAACCCAATCATGTATTCCCATTTGTGTGTCAGGCGTAGCAACAACTGGGCCGCCTTGAGTAACTGGTCTTTGACTAATACCTAAAGTGTTTACTCCCACATGATAAATAGTTGTATTTTTAACAGATGTACAAGCATTAGCTTCACTGCTTTGTAGTGCTGTAGATGCAAATCCTGTTAATAAAGTAGGACAGTTCACAGTAAATGCAAAAAACGTACTTGTACAAGGAGCTTCAATTTCTATAGAGACATCTGTATCAGAAGCGCTTGGAGGAACTGGAACTACCATAGTTGCGTTAAAAACCCTGTAAGGAATACTTGGTACACCATTAGAAGAGCAAGTAGATAAAGATTGATCTGGAGAGTTGTTTCCACTCCAAGCGCTTATTTGAGCTGTTTGACCTTGAGCTACTTGAAATTGCCCTCCAGTAAATTCATAAATAGGCACATTGGGTTGAGAAACACCGTTACTACCTGATGTATCTGTAATTCCATTAGCTCCATATACTGTTGTGTTACAATCACTACAACAGCTACACGCAAAACCACTTGTGTCTTGATCTGCAGCTCCAATAAATCCAGACAGGTAACCTCCTAATACTGAAGAATATTCAGAAGCAGACTGACCGTTAAACGTCCATGTTAATTTATCTGGAATAGGATTGTCATTATTTCCTACATTAAAATTTATTACTGCTGCACCTTTTTGTGTTCCAAAATTAAAAGTTGCTCTATACACACCAAAGCCACCGCTTGCGTTTATTGGAGTTCCACAAGGAACTGTACAGGACGGGCATGGTGTGGCTGCTAACAAGATACCATTTAACATTTCTCTAAATATACCTCCTTGAGAATACCATCCATCAGGAGCTACTATAGTTAAAGCTGCATCTGTATACACACTTGTACAAGTTGCAAAATTTAATCCGTCATAAAAGTATTGTCCGTATGTTGCCATCTTTTGCTAAATTAACAATTATTTATTGAAATTACTACACCGTTTGTATTGATCTCCATTACCTGCGTAGTGTTAAATTTGTAAAAACCTGTTTGTAACACAGTTGCTGTTCCTGAGCAAGTGCTGTCTGAAAAAACTAAATCACCCACTATTGGTACAGACCCTTGTCCAGAAAAATAATATGTCTGATCTATAAGTTGATTACAAACTATGTTTGGATTATTACCAACAATAGACGCTGTAAAGGATGTGCAAGGCACAACACAATCACAACAAGCCGCTTGCGAAGAAGTGTTATCGTAGCATAAAAACTGCGAAGCAACCGTTCTTAAGTCATAAATTAAATATAGATACTGATTACTAAGAGGTATTGACGCATTGTTTTGCACACCTCTGAAAACATTTATTACTGGGTTTGTTACAGTAACTTGATTTAATGATTGACCTAAAAGAAGAGCTATATCTGTTGTTGTATTTGCAAATAACGTAGGGCTGGAAAGCCAGTATAATTTATCTTGACTTAAGCTAAAATCAAAGCTATCACTACCTATTTTGTTTGTTTGTATGCTTAGGTTTACACCATCATATGGTATAACTCCTATTGATCTTACTCCAGACAACTGAAGATAAGCAGCGGCAATAGTAGGGTCGTTATTTAAAACTACTGGATCACTTGATATAGGGCTAATAGTTGTTCCATTATCCCAAAAATATTCAGCGTGTATAGTTTTTCCAAAATCATCTGGAGCATTTAAAACTACTTTAATAACCGTAAGCTCTACCTCAGTAGGACACTCTACTAAAACAGCAAAGTCACAAGAAGATCCTACAGCATCAACTTCTACATTAACAATATTAGGAGTAGCTGTTGGTTTAGGAATTGTAAAAGTATATGTACCTGCAGCTACCACAGGATTAGGAGTAGGGCCATAAGTAACTCCATTGTAAACAAAATTAAATAAACAACCTCCTGAACCTACAGACCCAACAGTTATTGTTACAGGTATATTACCTATAACATTTCCCACATCTACAGTCCAAGTAACATTAGAAACACAAGTTGCGTCTTCTATTAATGTGCCACAAGGAACATTAGGAACTGGAAAAGGAATTTTTATATCATTTGTAGCTAAAACATATTCGTCCATATAAGGATCATAACCTCCTAATTTTTGTGTATTAAGAGAAAGATAAAATTCATCTCTAAACCAAGATCTCATTCCTTGTTCTGAAATAACGGTTAACTGATCGTTTTGTAAAGAGCTTCCTGTTAGCCTTAAAACAGCACCTCTTTTAGTGTCTGTAAAATACATATCTCCACCCCAAGCTGCAAAGCTTTCAGGGTTAAAACTATTTCCATACTCTTCAATTCTTGCCACCTGCTCTCCTAAAACTTCAGGAACAGAGGTTACAGTTCCTCCACCAATAGCATCTGTTAATATGTTTTTTCCAGCAAGCACATAAGAAATTCTATCTTCTTGCAACACAAGTATATCTGTTCTTCTGGCGTGTAACACTTGTATTTCTCCAAAAAATGTTTCTAAGTCTTTAAAGTTTACTAAACCTAAATTAAACTCGTTTAAGTTGTTAAAATTAGATGGCCCACTAAATATACCGCTGTATGTTAGTCCTGCAAATCTATTTGCTTCTTTAAATTCTGTATTAGAAACAGCAAGAACTCTTTCTCCTAAACTCATTGGCATCCCCTCTAAAGCATCCTGTATTTTAAAACTTTCTACACCATTACCAAAAGAGTAACAGTTGATAAAAGGTAGTTGAATTATAGACGCTTGAGTCGGGGTTTGGTTTTGGTCTTGTGCATTATTATGTACAATACTATATTCTTGTCCAATCGCCTGAAAAATATTAGCATTTAAGGTTAAACTTGTTGGTGAATTTACAGCAGATACCGTAGCTGTTGTAACAGGAGAAGTAGATGTGTTATAAACAAAATCTCCTACAGAAACAGAAGCGGTAAATTGACCTGTAGAATCGTTTAATTGATTTGCTGTAATAGGAGTAGTGTTTATGCTTTGAGCTACTACGCTGCCTACAGAGTGTAATCCTCCTATTATTGGATAACTTTTAGGTGAATCAAAAAATAATTCTGCATTTGCTATTGTTGGTTGAGTTTCAAATACCACAAGATTACCTCCTTGAATGATACTTATTTTTAAAGTTGATCTACCTCTTTTACCATTTCCTTTTTTAATACCTAATCTCCACGCTAAATACAATGGGGATGCAGGATCAGTTGGATCGTCTGAAGCAAACTGAAAGTTACCCCACCAGCTTCCAGGACAATAATTACTGTTACTTGTAACACATGGAGGTACACAGGTAGTTGTAGAAGCACTACAATCAATACTTGAATCAAAAGCAAGATTAGCTGCGTCTCCAAGCGCAGGTGTGTAATTTACATTATAAGTTCCTCCGTTAGCTAAATCACCGCTGTTAATTCCATTGTTTAAATCAGGAGTAGCAGCTGACCACCAAGTATATAAATTACTAAAATTTTGAGAAGCAGTAAATGTTTCTTCGTAGTAATAGTCAATTCTTTCAACTCCAAAACTTGAAGCGTCTCGCCACGCATGGTATGTAATTGTTATAGATGTGCCTGCAGGAATGTCTATGTTTGTCGTAGCTCCTGTAGACCCTCCTTGCACATACGCAGAGTCATAAAACAAAGGAAATTTATCTACTGCTTGACATTTAACGGTAGTGTTGTTGCTTTCGTTTTTTGATTTTACCCAAGTAGTAGGAACTAAAGAATCTGACAACACTATATTTAAAGCGTTAATGTTCATGTAGAACCCAGGGGGTTGTGTAGCGGGTATAGCTGTACTTCCAGCAAAATCTCTTTCCTGAGCCTGTGCCTGTAAAACCTCTACTTGAACTTCGTCTGGAACTGCTCCTTCAGCATCTCTTTTGCATAATAGAGTTTGCCCTGATTTTATTTTATCAGCGTTATCTCCCTCTAATTTACACCAAAAAGTACCGTCAGGACTTTGTACGAAAAAATTTGTATAAACTGTTTCGTAATTTGTAGCGCTTGGTTTTACAACATACTTCCATCTTTTTGCCCAATATGGTGGATTACTTTCTAATGTAACTTGCAATCTGTTTCTTAAAATAGAGTTTACTGGAGGAACAAACTTAGTATTGTTTTGAGAAACTAAAACAGTAGAAGCTCTTGCATATTCATCCATATAGACTAACCCTACCTCGTAATCTCTATTACTATGTAAACTTCCTTGATCTGCATCAGTAAACAAAGACATACTTGCGTTTGTTACAGTAAAATACTCATAGCTGCTTATAGTAAATGTACCGTCATTAACTTGAGATTCCATTGCTAAAGAAGTAAGTTTTACTGTTGTGTTTGCAGGGCCTGTAACATCTATACCAAAGCCTTGCATATTGGTTGAACTATTTATTGAGCTAATAACTTTGCTGTATCCCGACTGAACTAAAACATTGGTATTAAAACTATCTGTTAAAGAATATCCAGAAGCAGCAGTTGCCATTGGTTGAAAATTTACCCCTTCTATTGTTCCTATTGCATTTTGAAAATCATCAGACAATAAAAAATCATAAACTGCAGAAGCACCAGTATAGGTTTGTGTTAAGTCTACAAAACACTCTACCTGAACCGATCCGCTTGTTATCCCTTCATTCCATTGAAGACAAGCAGGGGAAGGTAGTGCAGTTGCTGTACACACGGTAAATCCTAACGTAGTGTTGTTTTGAGACCTTGCGTTTTTAGCTGCAGTAGTCAACTCCATTCTAATTATTAATTGCGATCCGCTTTTTAGTTCTGTTTTTATACTATCTAAATCAAACAAAGCAGAACTTTGTTGAATAGTTATGTTTCCTAAAGGATTAATTTCATAAAGCTGTGAAGACAACGTAGGGTAAGGTGTAAAAAATAAACCCACCTGATCTGAAATTTGTTGTACTGTATAGTTTGGAGTAATTTTAGCTCCATCAGAAGATAACGCACTAATATTATAACCGTCAACATAATTTCCATATATTAACCTATTCGCCATAATTGTTTGTGCTTTTGCTAAGTGAGGAACATTGTCGTATAATCTTAGTATTTCGTCACTACCCAAAACAGTATAAATTTTACTGTTAGAAAACTCAATAGTTCTGTCTTGATTATTACCCCATCCTAAATTGTTTTTGTTGTAAGCGTCTATTTTAAATATAGTAGTACTATTAGAAAACTTGTATAACACATCTATTTCAATAACCCTTTCTGACCCTGTGTTAAAAGTTATTTCAGCTCCATTAAACCTATTTTGCATAGATTCATTATTATAATTTTCGTAGCTAAAAATAAATCTTCCTGGTGAAAAAGCTGGTAATGTAAATAGAGAGGTTGCGCTAAATTCAGAATTTAAATATCTATATCTATAAGCAAAAGAAACAAATTTATCTTGCAAATAATTTTCTTGATTTACGATTCGTATTAACCTTACGTTTGGTGATGTTAATGTTTCAGCATTAGGAACAGCAACCAAGGCAGCATCTTGAAACCCTGGGGGTTTTACAATAACACTTAAATCTTCTTCTACAATTTGATCTATTGCCCCTGCAATTGTAGGTGATGGATAATTAAAATTAACATTAATTTTTCTTGGAGGATTAAAGTCATCCGTAAAAAACAATAAGTTTTCAATTAAATCAACGCCTGTAATTAAAAAAGAAGGATCAAAATTTAAAACACTTGTACTCTCTACATGGTATCGAGTTATTTCAGTAGTAGTATTGTAAGAAACAATCAAATCAACTTTGTTTGGTGGATTTGGCGCTTGAGGATGAGCTGGATCGTGAACAAACCAATAGAGAGTTTCGTTCATACCATCTTCTAAAGCCCCTATACATCTCGCTTGTGCTGAAAGCTCTACATTTCTAAATCTTAAATTAGTAAGTAATTCATTCCCTACAGAGTTCTCTAAAGCCCCAACTTCAGTAGTTTCGGTTGCACCTACTCTTACGTTCAGTGCATCGACATACTCGCCCTGTGGAAGAATTCTTTCATCCACGGACTTGTTCATTCTACCCTTAATAAAGGTTGATACGCTTTTTATATCCATACTACTTTATCCATTTATCCTGTCCTCTCATATTCATTAAAAGTCTACCAGGATGTATATTACTCAATCTAATTTTAGCGTTACGAAGCAAAGAAGATTTATCTTTTCTTGCTCTATTAACTATATACTCTTGAACTCCTAATCTACCATTTAATAACGAGTACCTAATAAATGCATACAAGTAATCTTCAAACAATTTATTAACGCTTACACCTGCATCATTTCCACTTTCCATACCATCTGAAACGTATTCTAAAACAGCCATTCTTCCTGACATAGTAGAGTCAAAATTAATAACTCCTGATTGTTTGTTGATGCTAAAAGTAGGATTAACATTTGCAGTTTCAGTATTTAAACCAAAGCGACTTCCTACATTATAATCAAAAAACCAAGCTCCATCTAAAAAGTATCCTAAAGAGTTGTGATAAGGACTGTCTGTGTTTAAATAAATAGATTTCTTCTTACCTTGTATTCTATCGTATGTTACTGTAGAATATTCAGGCTTCAAAACATTACCATCTTGATCAAAAAGTATTCGTGCATTATTATCTTGCAAATAAGCTCCAGCCCAATTAGTTTGTATATTTTCTGTCATTGGATAAAGAATTCCGCCTTGATATAAAGATATTCTTACCCAATTAACATAATCTTGAGGCATAATAAATCTTAAATCTTCCCCCACCTCAAGTTCTAATATTTTAATTTCTTTCATAGCGTCATAGTTCAATTCTTGAATACCTCTTTTAGCATAAAATAAAACCTGATAACGATTTAAATTATTTAACAACTCATTATTTCCTTGATAAATAAGCATAAAATTGTTTACAATTTCTTGTAAAGTAACGTATTGATAAGACCCCCAATTTTCATTTTCAGGGTTTGCTCCACCGTTTTCGTAATATTGATAGTCAGTTATATATGCCATATTATCCTTCTTCTTGGTTTTCGTTTGTTATTTGTGCTGTTCCAAAATCAACAACATCTGATTCTCTGATTTCTATTCCTACATATTGACATATCTTAGCCACCAGAGTTGGCTCGTCAGAAAGAGGTAATTCAAAGTCTTGATAATCTGGTTGTGTATCATTAAACACAGGTGTTCCCTCAGTAGCACTAATAATACTGTAAGTCCACTTAGGCGGCTTAGGGTATCTTATATACTGTGCTTTTATACTTGTGGATGATAATATAGTTGACGGATAAATAGTAACTGTATTCCCACCTAAAACATACGCTGGAAATTGATTACTTGGAGCGGTAAGTGGTGAGCTTGTTAGATAAAATAACTTATTTTGACTCACTCTTTCTACTTCAGATATATTTGTGTTAGTGTAAATTATATATGAATCATTTAAGTTCATTATGTTTGCACTTATAGATAAAGTAGTTGCATTATCAATTGCAGTTACATAACACTGAGAATTTGTAGTTGTGTTTACGATTATACTTCCTATAGGTGGAGTTGTTGGGTTTGTTAGATTAGAAAAAGCAGCAGTTGAGTCTGTAAGCTTAAACGCAGCTACAAATGTATTTGTTCCCTCAGCTACTGAATTTGGATAATAAAACAGTTTATTCATTAAGTAATAGTCTGAAGGTAACGAGTATGTATTTGCCACCCCTACCTGTGCTAAAAAAACTTCTTGAGAAAAAAAGTCCATAACCTCTTCCAAGCTCTTTACTATATCAGCATATCCTGTGCCTGAAACTCTTTGATTTTGTTTAGTTATCCAGCTATTGTATTGATAAAAGTAATCTTCAAACAAATCCATTTGCGCTTGTTGGCAATACAGATTAAAATCCTGTGGACTTATATACCCATAGTTATTTTTATTAGCTATAGCCAATACTGTATTTCTTACATCATCTATCATAAGGAAGTTGTTTTTACAAAGATAAGAAAAAAAAAGAGGTTACTTTTTTTTGTAACCTCTTCTTCTTCTTGTTAGTTTATATTAAACTTTTGCTATCTCAAGTATTAAACTTGGAGGTAACGACCATTCGTATTTAACTAAAGGCCATGCTTGAATTAAAGATCCCGTTATGGTATCTTGAAAAGCATCTCTCATAGCTTCACTACCAGCTGCTGCTGACAAGTGCTTTATCTCTATCACTATACCAGATGGCCCGCAATATTGAATATTTACTTCGCTATTGATTGGATCAGTTGGTGAATTTTCCACTAAAACTACCCCGTCACTTGCAATCAATTGTTTTGATGATGAAGTGTTAGAATATATTTTATAGGCTTTTCCAGTGTTTAAACCTGTTCCAGCTGGTGTACTTGCTGCCGCTAAAGATAATACAGTTGCGCTATCTACAGCAGTAACCGTATACATTCTATCGTCAGTTGTATCGTAGACAATATCACCCACATTACCTGCAACAAAAGATGCAGAGCTATCTTCCAGCTTTAAAGCTGCTGATTGATCATTAGTTGTAGTTCCTGATGCGACTTGGTCTTGAACTGCAACTTCAACGTATTTTTGCATTGAACTATACATTACGCTATATCTATATTGCTCACTGCTGAGCTTGGGATGTAGTCGTATGCAACTGCTGTCCAACCTGTCGCAAGGGCTTGTAGGATTGCAGTTTGAACTTCATCTCTCATTGCCTCACTACTTGCACCAATTGCTGCGTGAGTGATAGTAACAACCTTACCAGAGCCATAAGCCAAAGTAACAGTAGCAGTAGAAGCTTGTTCTACTAACTTAACATCCGTCACAGCAACAATTTGTTTTTGTTCGCCTGTAACTGGAATTCTTAAAAATTTTTCCATAATAAATAATAATATTAAAGATTTTGTGAGAATATTCTCGCTACAAAGATAATACTATTTTGATTCTTTATTTAAGTACTTTTTTAACAACTTAAAAGTTTCAATTCCCTCATCAGACTGCATATACGATGCAACAATATAAGAGTACTCTTCACCAAATGGCACAGTTAATAATTTCTTTTTGTTCTTAGGCAAATTAAAATAAACATCTCTGTTTTGATTTCTTAATGATAATAGTTGTGAATCAAAAAGTTGATAAACTGTATCTTGTAGATCAAGCATTGGATCGTTAAGTATGTCCATAAAATCTTGAGGTTCGTGTTTAGCGTAAAGCAAAATGTCTCTTTTTAATTCAGGAATAGTCATCCTGTCAACATTGCCTCCTATTAAAACTCTACTAACCATAATTAATCTTTCAGTAGATAATTGTTTTGCTGCAATTTGAGCATCCAACTCTCTTTCTACTCTTTCTAAGTCTTGACTTGCGTCTACTTCTTTATTCACTTCTTCAAACACTTGACCGTTTTGAGGATGGTAATGTAAGAATTTTTGTAATACTTGGTTTTCTTTTTGAACCACAAGCATTCCTTCTTCAAAAACAACTGGCTCTAAAATAGCGTTGCCATCTTGCTCATCTTCAAAAGGAGATTTTTGATTTCTTGCGTAACGCAAAGGTTTATTGATTCCGTTTTCTTCGTCAAAATGTAGTAGGGGAGATCGCTTTGAATGTCTTGAAGCTAACATATAAGATAAAGGTTTTCTGTTGTGTTTTAATCTATATGTCTTAACTGTATATTTTTCTTTTTTCATTTTATTATATTTTAATTTAATTAAATTTTAAAAAAAGGGAGGAGAATTAACCCCTCCCTAATTATTATTTACTTCTTATTGTTGGAATAAGAAGAAGTTGTTTGCACCTAAAGTACATACTGCTCTTTCACTTAAGAAATTTACTTGCATCTTGTCGATGTCAGAACTTCTTGCTCCACCAGCTGAACCAGTGATCCAAGTTTTGTATCTTCTATCTTCAGTTTCAGACGCTCTGTATCTAACATGAAGGAAAGGTCTCTTAGCGTTCTTGCCTAAGATTTGGTCATATACTGACGTTGATCCAGCTGGAACTAAAAGTCCGTTAACTGCACCTGCGTTTATACCACCTCTCATAGTAGGATCGTTTAAGTATTTCCAATCAGACTTGTAAAAATCATAACCTCTTCTAAATCCTGTAAATCCAAGATTTAAAGCCATGTCCGCATCGTTGTCAAATAAACCATATGAAGTACCACCCGCTCCGTAAGAGTTTTGTGCTGCTAACATATCGTCAATATCAAACGAAAACTGTCTGTTTACAAATATTACATTTTCCTCAATAGCTCCTTGCTTATCAAGTCTTTGAATTACTGAGTCAAATCCTGCAAGTGTTACAGGGTTTCCTCCACCCCAAACATTTCCTCTATCGTTTACAACGTAGAAGATACCTTCAGAACCTGCGTTTACAACGCCTGCTCCACCAGCTGCTGTACTTAATGCTGACTCAGCACCTGAACCTTGAGCTGCAGGAACTGCTTCAATCATTGAAGTCTCTAAGTAATCTTCAAACCTTAATCTTGTTTCATGCTCTGATTTTAAATACCAAAGATATCCAGACGCTCCATTCTCAGAAGTAATTTCAATCCATCCAATTTGAGCCATATCAGAACCACTTACTTCATAAGTGTCTTTTAAGATAATTGGCTTGTTAGAAAAGATTTTATCATCTGCCTCTAAAGATCCTACCATTCCAGCTTCACCTTTTTTAAATTCAGATCCATAAATAAACATAGTAACTCCTAAACCAGCGTTAGGTACTAATTGAGTTGCCTCATAGAATGCTACTGTGATTACTAATGGGTTTCCACCAACATTAACTGCTGTTACAACTGCTTTATTGCTAAGTGTAGAACCCGCTACGTTGTCTGACAACATAAGTGTTTGTCCTATTCTTACAGCTGGAGTTGTTTGAGACGCTACTAATGTAGGATCAAAAGCATCATTAATTGTAATGTTTGCTGTAGTAGCTACACCTGGCCCACCACCTGCAAGAGTACAGTTAGTGTATTTAATGTGTAATCTACCTTGCTCTGCCCATTTAATCATGTCTGAGTTTGTAGGCATTTCTGCTCCAACCATTCTTAGGAAGGATGCGATTGTTCTATTTCCATAACGCTCAAATTCTTTTTCATAAGTATCAGGAAGATACTGATTTAAAAAATTGAAGTTAGTTATGTAGTTTGTCGTTAGGACTTGTTTCTGAGCGCTTGGCTGCAAATCAAATCCTGGGGCTGCTTGTACTGCCATAATTTATTTTCTTTTTTTAGTTTATAATTTTTTAATACTTCTTATTTTGAGTCCTCTTCCACTACTTGTATCTCCTATTGATCTAATTTTTAACCCATCCTTATTGTACGTTGGAGCTGTTGGTCTTACTTCCATATCAATGTTTTTAGACTTTTTAGCTACCGTATCAACAGTATTGGCTACTCCTTGATCATAAAAGAATTTTGCAAATCTTTCTGGATTCATCGCAGCTGATAAAGCACGATGGTATCCGTTAGCATCATTCATCATTCCTTCTTTGTCAGTAAACTTACCAACAAAGTTATTGAAATCTGATTGAAGACTTTTCATTTCATTTGCATCCCCTGGCTTATAGGTAAATTCTTTTTCTCCTACATTGAACTCAAAACCTTTGAACTCATTGCTGAAAACATTATCTGTTTCCTTAAGAAAGTGATCATACCTTTTAGAAGCAAGTTCGCTTATCGTTTCCGATTCTTCTTTATAACTTTTATAAGCATTAAGATTTTTTTCCTGATCTTCTGATAACCCATCCCCACTTGACTCAAGAGGAATTTTATATTTATCTTTTTGTTCATTTAAAAACTTTTTTGCTTTCGCAAGTTCTCGTTTTTTTGCTAACTTTTTTTTCTTAATTAACTTTGGATCATCTAAATCTGAATCAAAATCAAATTTATCCTCTATTATATCTTGAATATCTATAGCGTCTAATCCATCTTCGGTGGCGCTATAAAAATTAGCTAAGACCTGATCGTCTTCCATAGAGTCATAATTTTTTTGCAATGCAACAAAATCCTCTATTCCACGACCAGTTTCTTTTTTATAATTGAAATATGCAGAAACATCTTCAGGTAATTTGTCATTGTCTTTTGTTTGCGCAAACAAATCATCTACTGAATCAATTTCTTTATCATATCTCTTTTTAATATATGAAAGAACGTCTTCGTCATTTAACTCTGACGAGGGAGTTTCTTGTGTCACCTCAGTTTTTTCCTCAACCTCTGGTGTAATTTCTTTGTCTTGAGAAGAGTCTTCAAAACTTTCCTCATGTTTTTTTAAAAGATCAGCTTCAACTTCTTGAACTGACTTTTCTTCTACTAAATTTACTTCTTTTACTTTTATATCCATTTTATTTAATTTAATTTATGCAAAGTTAATATTAATTTATTTATTTTTTTAGACTACCTTGGTTCAAACTCAGCCAAATCAAAACCATCTAAACTATCTTCGTTAGACTCAAAATTAATAGAAGGTAAATTACGTTTTCTTTGCTCTATCATTTTAGATTGTTGTGTTGCTTGTAATTTAGTTCTAAAATCTTTTGCGTCTTCTTTTTTAGTTTCTCTTTGATCTAATTGCGACTGCTCTACTCCTTTAAGTTGCATCTGGAAATTAAACTCAGTTTCCATTAAGCTTCTTTTTAACTCAGCTTCGTTTTTCATTTTTTCTATTTCAAAAGAAATGTCAGCTTGTCTATATTGCATTTTAGCTTCTGTTTCCATCTGAATACGTTGAGCGTCAATTGCAGCTTTAGCTTGTTGTGCTTGCATTTGCATAGTCGCAGCCATTTGTTGTTCTTGCATTTTAGCAGCTTGTTCTGCTTCTTGTTTCTTTTTACGTTTTAGTTTTAAAAGCTGGTTAGCCATTTTAAGATTTTTAATCTCTCTTACATCAATAGCATCTTCTAAACTAATATCTTGCTGAGATAATGCCATTTGTATGTTTTGCTCTAACATTGCTTTTTGCTCTTCATCAGGAGCAAGTTCAATAAAAATACCAAAACTATGTAGATATAAGTTTTTTATATCACCCAAAAGCTTAACATTATACTTTCCTATCTGCATAGCAAACTCATCTGCAAAATCTGAATACTCTAATATATCCGCAGTTCTTATAGAAAGAGCTTCGGCTATTGTTTTTGTAATATATAGACTACCTTGTAATATATGACGAGTAGCTGTGTTAGAATTTAAAGCCGCTAATTTTTGAACACCAACTAAAGAGTTAGGGTCTGGCATACTTCCGTCTCTTGCTTCGTTTAATCCAGTAACTTGTCTTACCATATCTAAATAGTAATTAAAGTTTGTGATTAACATTTGCATTTTATTTGCTCCACTTGAAGCGGTAAGTTGTTGAATAGGAACTCTTGCATTGTTAAACTCTCCATCCTGAGTGTAACTTCGTCCTACCACACTACCTGTTTGAAAATATAAACGCAGAGCGTCTTCAGGATTATAAGCGTTACCTGTACCTAAGTCTACCTCATTAAGCCCGTCAGCGTCAATAAAGACACCATCAGGGACAACTCTTGATAAAACTTGCTGTATTTTTAAATGAGTCATTTGAATTAAGTCTGCAAATGGTATCATTCTTCTCACTAAAGATTCTATATTTCCTTTATACATTCTTGGGGCGCAAGCAATATAATTAGGTAATGCATATTGAGTAGCTGCAGCTGGTCGTACCATGTTTTTTGCCATTTCCCATTTTAATACAATATTAGTACCCATTACCATAACACCTTCATACCAAACATCAATCTTTCTCTCAACTCTTTCAAAGTTTCCTTCATCCATCATTTCTTGTGGAGGATTAAACTGATCGTCTTTTTCTACAACTTTAAAATTACCCTCAGGGGTTGATTTCTTTTTATAAACAAAACTATTTGTTGTTTTGTAGTTAAAATACATTAAAGTGCAAGTATCTCTTGAAAACATACTGTTTTCGTAAAACTGAGCTACATTAAAATAGTCATACCAAGCTTGACTGTATTTAGAAATTTCTTCTAAGTCTTCTTTAGTAATATTAGGATCAATTTTTGAAAGCTCAGTTAAGGGAACTGTTTTAATTTCTCCCCAATAAAAACAATCTTTAAAATATGGATCTTCTGTGTAGCTGTAAACAACATTCGCAGGATCAACGTAGTCAATTACAACACCTTGCCCTAACTGAAATTGATGACGAGTAATTCCTATACCTATTGTTGCAATATCATAGTCAACTCTTTTTCTTGTATCAATGTAATGATTTTCTGCAAACAAAGTGTTTATAGCTTCTTCAGCCGCTATTTCAATAGCAGGCTTGTATTTCATATTCATATATAAAGCCAGTTCTTCGTCAGTTTCTGGAACTTCGTCTTCATTCATTGTAAAAACCTCTACACCAAAGTCACTTTGTATTTGTTTGAACAAAGGAGCTGCTATCATATTGTCCCTAATGTTTTGCTCAAACGCACCTCTTCTTTCCGCAGACATTGCATCTTCAGCGTAACACTTTACATCAAACAATCTGTCTGACATTCCGTTTACTACTATATCAACAAATTTTGGAATAATAGCAATAGGTGTCCAATCTAAATTTAAATAACTTAAATCACCGTCAATTGCTAACTCGTTTTTATACTTAGCTATAGATTGTTCTCCTCGTGAATATAATCGTAATTTATTAAATTCTTGCCACTGGCTGTAAAACCTGCATTGGTTTCCATCTTTTCTAAACCACTCGTATTGTATAGCCTGCCCTATTTGTAATCCAAATTCAAATGTTCCTTTAGTGGCATCCGAAACAAACTGATCAGGAAAAGCAGTAGACTGTAGATTTATTTTAACGTCTTTCATTTATTAAGTAATTGACTTACTGAGCTTTTGTTATTATATCTTGCAAAGTTAATGCTTATTTTTGATTGTTTTTTAACAGGAGTGTATAGATGTTTTTGATTAGCCATAATCGCAAGACCTGAACTAATAGACGCATCATGTTTAGTTCTGTTATTAATATCAAACCTTGCCCAGTCTTCTAAAGTTCTTCCAAAATACATTTCTCCCATATCATCTTTTTCTCTATAAGATCCTGTTAAGTCAAGACCTATATGTTTTTCTATATAAGACTCAATAGCTGAAGCGTGAGACTGCTTTACATCCTCAGACGTATTGGGAATTCCTCCTAATTCTTTTTCTGTTTTTGATAACTTGTTATATCTTTTGTCAGGCCTATTCATACAAAAACCTCTATATCCTCTATTTTTAAAATGATATAAAAGACGAGGTTTGTTGTTTTCACATAAAATAGGCATTCCGTAAAATATGCACGCCATCAAAACTTCTTCAAAAAATATCTCTGCAGTTTGAGGTCGAGCTATGTATTCTAAAAAAAAATGATTAGAAGGAGCTTGATCCATATTAAACTTTGTAAGTCCGTGCAAAGATCCGTTAGAACCCTTACCCACAACTACACCAGAAATATCGTAAGAATCACATCCAAAAGTTCCTAAATGCTCATTACCTGGGTATTTAGAATTTGTCTTTGTAATAACTTTGTTTTGCAACTCTTTTATTGGTAGCCAAGTTACAAAAAATCTTCCATTTTTATTTGGACTCCAAATAACTTCCGAATCCTTAACTCCGTCCTTCCATCTAAACGATCCTTGTGTTACAAAATGATCTTTAATTAAAGAGTCGTTATAATCTATTTGTTGATATATTTTTGTTAAATTAAATAAAGACTGCTTGCTTTCATCTCTAAAAGCGTGTGATTCAGTTCTTGGAAACTGTCTATAAAATTCATTTAAAGCATCTGGATCTTGAGACAAAGAATCAACTTCGTTTGTCCAATAATCTATTGCTCCTATGTTTATATCTTCTCCATCTATACCTTCAATTTTCTTTAAAGATGTGTTAAATACAGGCATACCATATTTGTCTATATACCCTTCAAAGTTCCACTCCATTGGTATAAACAAGTTATACAAACCTGATTTAGTTTGACCGTTTTGATTTCTATTAGAACAATCTGAATCTTCAAAAAGTTTTTTAAAATTACCACCACCCTTTTCTAATGCATTTGATGTTGAACCCATCATGCATTTTCCAATAACCTTACTACCTAACCTTAAACAAGTTTTAGTAACCCTCCAATTGTTTAATATATTTTCTGGACGCTCCCATTTACCACTTTCATCGTGAATTAAAAGCTGTAATTTTTCTCCATCATAAGAGTTGTCTGAAGTGTTTTTCCAATCAATAGTTGTGTCTAAGCCTTCCAGCTCTTCTTCACCCATATCATACATATTCTTTTTTGTTATCTTAGATGCTGGAACACGATAAGCTAATTCTGTTTTTGGCTTATCCATACCGTCTTGAATAGGTTTAAAAAAGAAAGGATAATTGTTAGATATAGGAACTACTTTATCGGTAAACATTTTTTTAGCATCTGCTCCCGTTTTTGATAGTATACCTATTCTTGAATCTTTAGAAATAGTAGCTCTGTTTACAGCTTCAGCCGAACTCATAAAAGAAAATCCTGATCTTCTTATTTTCAAATAACACATACCAAAGCTTCGTTTATCTACTTTACAAGCTTCCCAAAATATAAAAAATATTCTATTAGCTTCTCTAAAATCAGGATGACCAACATCTATTTTAGTCCATTGCAAATACATATAGTGTGTACCAGTCATATATGTAGGAACACCATTATTTAAAAACCAATGCCCTTGCTCTCTTCGATCAAATTCATTTTCTATATAATCTACCCACTTTGATTTAAAATCAACAGGCGTTTCGTGCCATTGAAAAATACTTTGTATTCTTTTTAACTCTTTTGGTAGATCTTGAGTTTTCCAAAACTGATTAGTTGGTTTTAATTTAGAAGAAAGCTTAGGAGTTAAGGGTAGTGCTATATTTAAACCACTGACACAAATTATATCGCCAATAGTTCCGTCTTTAGAAATTATAACTATATCATATTTAGCGTTATAACCAGGTATCCATGTGTGTGAACGATTTTTAGAAACCCTAACTGATTTAGGAACTAAATGATTTATTATTTTGTATATTTTATTTAGATCTTGATTCGGCAAATCCTTTTGGGGTATTATTTGTTTTTACATCGACTCCCTCTATAATATTTCTCTCTTCTCTAATTCTTTTTAAAATTTCAAAAGCATCAAAAATAGCAAGTTTTTTTGTAGCTGCTGCGTTTTTTAATCTATCAGCAGCCAACTCATCCTCTGTATCATACTTTATAATATCTTCTTTTGCTACTTTAATTAACTGAACAACAGCCAACTCTCCAGCTTTTATAATTTCTAATTTAAGTTTATTATTATCCAACCTTTAAAGTTATATTGTTAGTAAACATTCTATAAAGTTTTTCTCCCTCTACATTAAACTCATATTCTGATTCAGGTTGAAAGCTAATTTCATCACCTTCTTTTAATCCTAACTTTATTAATTGATCGTTAATATACTTAATTTTTCCCATTAAAGGTTCTTCAGAGCTTGATTGACTTAAAAATTTTTCCTTTAATTTTATAGGTTTTATAAAACAATATTTATCGTGAGCTTTCCATTTGTCCTTTTTTTTATATAAAAAAAATTGATCATAGTCAACAAAGAACATATTTTCTTTAAAAAAACTTTTACCACTTTTTCTTCTACCACGCATATCGTTGTAAAATTTAAAAACATTATGATGAACTAATAGCGTATCACCCTTTGTTATTTCCCCATTGTAATTAATAGGAACAGATATTACTGTTGCGTAGCGATTTGAAAACATATGATCTTCCTCAGAAGTATTAGTAATAAAATCTATGTTTCCAATCTTTTTAGAATTGTCATATCTTTTATTATTTATTGGCTGAACAATAAACGAATATGGAGATTGCATTTAAAAATTTATATTATATTCCAACGAAACAGGCATAGTGGTTCTAAACTCTTTCCAAAGTAACACCTCTTCTCCTTTTATAATCCAAATTTTAAATGACTTGTCTTCAGGCTGAATTAAATGTATAGAGTAATTACCTCCTAATACTTCTTGCCCTACTATGTAATGCATAGCTCCAGACTTATAGTCTGCTCCTACTGAAATCTTTCGTATATCCATTTGATTATAATGACGATAAGACGATTACTCTATATCTTATATTAAATTTTAAAATACCGTTTCCTACGGTAGCGTTAGCTGATGCGTTTGTTAATGTAACTCCTGTAGCGATTTCACAACCTACATCATCAGCTGATATATGTTGCGCTTTATCAGCAATAGAATTCATAAATGTTGTTCCTAAAGAACCCCATGTGGCAGCTCCTTGTTTTACGGTAATTGTATTTGAAAAATCAAACGCTACCGCTCCAACATCCACAAAAGCAAATATGCTAAATATCTCTATAACACTACCCGCTGCAGGAGCAGGAATTAAAGTTATAGGAGTACCATTCAATGCCTTTAATTGAGCAGCAGAAACAGCTACTGAAACATCATTATACTCTACTTGAAATAAATTTTTTAAAGCTGTTAGAGTACAAGTTTTTGTCGCTAAATCACTATCAGAATCAGTTAATACAAAATAATCTTCTAATACTGGAGCTATTGCTGGGTATGCTGTTTTGTTGCTTATTTTTGACATTATACTTTTTTAATTTCTTTTTTTTCTTCAGCTTCTTTCTCTGCCTCTTCCTTACTTTTTACTTCGCCTGTCTTTAAATCTATTACCGAATCTTGACCAAACTCTTCAATTAAAGATTGTTCTAATGTTGTAAATTGATCTTTTAATTCGTCAAGTTTTTTTATCAATAGAGATTGTTTGTAAACTAAATCAGCTAATTGTAATTTAGTTCCTGAAAATTGATTTTGTAACTCTTGTACGTTTTTTAATTGCTCTTCACTTAATTTCATTTTATTTAATTTTTATTATTAAACACAAAGATAAGTAAAATTTTTTAATATTTACACCCCTGTTATTGTGCTTATATTTGTTTTTGGAATTGCTTGTACTCTTGATATATTTGAATTAATTACACCTGTAACAGCATTTCCATATCCTGGCGATGTTGACGTAAAGCTTAAGTAAGGAATAGTTCCAAAATTTTGATAAGCATTTTCAAATCCTGTTGCGGAAGGAGCAAGATTAAGATAATCTGAATACCACACAATACAAACCTTAAGGTAGTTTGTGGTAAAGGCTGAAA
>Ga0209337_1000452_pt1 | contig 33078 bp, 59 predicted proteins | sample LinPmetageLP53_FD_184044 | JGI IMG/M metagenome (GOLD analysis project Ga0209337, IMG submission 184044) | Marine viral communities from the Pacific Ocean - LP-53 (SPAdes) (version 2) | ecosystem: Environmental > Aquatic > Marine > Oceanic | place: Pacific Ocean | collected 2010-02-08
CGCCTTACCATTCTTTTTTATGTGTTCTAAATCATCATCTATATGATAAGGATCGACAGAAGAAACATCACAATTTTTAAATTCATCTAAAGGCATTTCTACAATTTCAAAAGGAAACATTTCTTTATCTGAATTTTGCAAATCAACATTACCAAAGTCTTCTATCCAAATTGGCTTTCCTCCAAATATTTCTTTCCCATTTGAATCTACAGGCCAATTAAGTTTTCCTTTTCTTACAATATCAAATCTATTGTTTGTATTTATATTTGCAATTTGTTTATTTAAAAGGTCTAACCTAAAAGGAGAACCACCTGTTCTTAAAAAAGCATGAGATATTTCTAAAGGCATCTCTTGTCTAAAAGCATATAAATCAGAAATATCCCCAGAGTTTGCTTTTAATAATGCTCTTCTTTCAATATCTTCACTTGCCCCTTTTGTGTCTGATATACCCTTACTCATATCAAAAAAACCAGGATATACTTTGTTTGCAGGAATAAATAAAGGTTTTAAATTATATTTATCAGCATTAGTAAACATTTCCATATAATCATCAGATTCAATTTCCATTTGATTAGAAGTTCCACCAATAATAGGAGTACCAAACTGAATAGCACCATCTCTAAAACATTCCTCAGAAGCTTGTAGTGATTTTTTTAATTTTAAAAATTCTCCTGCTTCCTCAAAAATCATATAGTTTAAAGAAGTTCCCCTAAAAGCACCAGGGTTATCCATTGTTCTAAAGTGAACCATAGACATCATACCTGTGTCAATCCAAACACCATCTTCTTTAACTTTATATCCTGACATAAGAAGCTCTTCATTATCACGAAGAACTTTATTACGAAGTCTTTTTGGTAAAGAATTGTAAGATAACATCATCTTTTTTTTAAAATCCTGCACGTACAATTCTTTTTGTGCTCCTATTCCGTTTTCAGAATGAGCATAACAAATCCATTCGTGTAAAAGAATGTTTGCGTTCATAAAGGAAAAACCTTTCCTACGTGCTTTTAAAACAATAACCCCATAACCACCTTGTTTTGCTTTAGATATTTCCGTAAAGTATTCATGATCTTGATCTCTATAGATTGGAGATATCATTCCTTTTCTTCTTGCGTTAGGAGCAAGACCGTGTATTTTAGAAAAATTTAAATAAAAATAATAATTACCAGGCATATATGTTCCACCCGAAGGTTTCCAACCATTAATTATTCTTCTTTTTTGTTCTTTCCAAAATGAATTATAAACAAGAGATCCTCTAAGGAATTTTTTATATCCTTTATATTCATTGCTGTATAATACAGGTTGATATTTTATTCCGTCTATCATTAAGCTTTAAATTTTTCTTCTTGCTCAAACATAGATAAATCATCATCACCATCCATACCTGACATTTTATTACCCGATTCAATATCTGTTAAAATAGCATTTCTAATATCTCTTCTTGATTTTGCAGCCTTACCCATATCTTGCTGAATAGTATTTATTTCTGAAAGGTTTTCTTTAGTAACTTTCATTTCTTGAAATATTTTTACAGCTTCTGCTGATTTGTTAACCATTGCACGATACTCTTCAATGTCTGCATCATATATTATTTTCTTATATTCTTTTATAGCTTCAACTATCTTAGGCTTATTTATGAAAGAGCATTTCTCTTTTTCAAGTATCATGTTGTTTACTATTTGTTTTCTCTGCTCCATAGGAAGACTGCGATAAGGAGATTTATAGTCATACATACAAACTATCCACTTTACTGCTTTAGAGCCAAGATACTTGTCTTTATAAACAGAAAACATATTAGGTAATAAAGAAATTGCTTTGCTATGTGCAAATATATTACCATCAGTATCTACGTCTATTAATGTTCCAAACATAACCTTCCTTTTATTTTACAAGAAATTAAAATTTTATTTACAAAATCATAAAATCTTCCTTGACTAGTCATGTTCTCAAGTATTAGGAAGTCGTTTAGTTTTGTCATTAAAGAAATATCTTCTCTGTTTTTTACTCCTCCATAAAGACCATCAGCTTTTTTAAACATTATATGACCGTCAATTATTACTACTTCATCGTTTATTCTTTTTGTTCTTTTAAGAATTCCCATTGTCAAAAAATTTAGGGTTAAAAAAATATTCTCCTGGTACTCCTGTTCTAGCAAGTATCTTATTTAATATTAAACTTTCTATACCATTATATATGCTTTTTCTTGTGCAATTCAAAAACTCTGTCATTTCAATTGGATTAAGATAAGCAATTCCATCATGTGCTAAAAAACTATTTCCGCTTATAGTTAAGAAGTAATATAAATTTAACCCAGACTTATTCATATCTAAAATAGAAAGCAAATCTTTTTCCTCAATTAAAAACACCGAACTGCTAAAAGGATTAGATGGATATACTCTGTTTTTCATTTTAATACTTTTTACCATGACGCTTAGCTCTTGTAGAGTTGTATTTTAACTTTTGATTAATATGCCAATCAATGTCAATACCTCTATAAGCACAGTGATCTAACAACCTTATAATAGCATCTGCTATTTCATCTTCATAAGAATCTTTAATGTTGTTTTTAAAAGCTAATTTAAAATCTTTAGTTTCATTAAGCTCTTCATTAAAAGACAATCTACTTGCCCTTAAACTATGCCTGTCAGCTTCTAATGCTTCTGCTAGTTCAGATGTTATTAACATAAGATGAGTACCAATAGAGATTTTCTGTTCATAGAATCCCTTGTCTACATTTGCCTTATGTATTTCTCTAGACCAATTTGTAAGGTTAATTTTTTCCATACACAAATGTAGTGAAAAAAAAAATTACAAAAAAATGTTATTAAATTTGTGTAATTTAATTATACTGTATATCTTTGGGGGGAATATAAGGGGGGTTATTGTTAGAACTATAACAGTCTATAGTACTAATTTATAATAATAAAAGATGGGGTATAAGCCAAGAGTAGTCATAAGTGACTATACAATAAAATGGTTTCCAAGAAAATTCATAAACTATATGAAGAACGGAAACAAAGAAGAAAAGAAAAAAGCATTAGAATCAGTAGAGCAGTTTAGATTTAAAAATGAATCAATAGTTCTTAATGAAAAGAATTTATTTATTAATGAAAAGTTAAAAGGAGAACATTTACAAAGAATATTTAATAGATACAAGTTAAAATATAATCCAGAACAAAATATATATTTACTCAGAAATGTTAAAGTAATATCAGAATCAAAAGCATCATACGAAATATGAAACCAGCAAAAAGAATTATAAAACTACCATTATTTCCTATCGAATACTTCTTGTTTGTAGGTGAAGATATTAAAGATGCCCATAAAAAACTTACTGAAGAGTTTTTAGGTATTGAAGAAAGAAAAGATTTTGGAAATGCAGTTGCTGAAACTGAAGTTATAAAAAATAAAGAAGGGAAGGTTTTTTTTATTGTGAAAATTCAAGAAGACAGCAGCATAGAGGTTGTTGTTCACGAAGCACTTCATTTGACTCACTTAATATTAAAGTCTCTTAAAATGGAAGTAAACGCAAAAAACGATGAATTAGAATGCTACATTCAAGCAGACATCATAAAAAATATTCTGAAAACAATATCCATAACTAAATATAATTGTTTCCTTAATTGTTAAGACAATGCAGAAATGGCAAAAAGAAATACTTGAAAAAAATAAAGACAAACCAATGTCAGAAATTTTTAAACTTCATAATAAACAAATAAATAAAATGAAATTTAAAATAGGGAATTACGTATATCTAAAAACTGATGTAGATCAGTACAAAAGAATAGTTACTGGATATACAGTAAGAGATAGTAGTGAAAAGGTCGTGTACCTACTAAGCCTTGGTACAGACGAAACATCTCATTACGAATGTGAAATAAGTAATGAAGAAGATATTATTATTAAAACAAGCAACTAAAAAAAGAGGTGGTTATTTCCTTAGATATAAAAAATACCTTACTTTAGTAACGACTTAAATTTAACTTCATTTTTTAAAAGGCTATTCCGTAAATAAGGAGTAGCCTTTTTTTTTAATGAATGCCTGGTATATGACCTGTTGAAATATCAATATCAGTGTAGTCCTCTAAAAAATCCATATAAACAAATATAAATAATCAGAATACTAACACAAAAAAATCCCCCTACCTTTTATTGAAAATGATATAGGGGGATCTGATCACCAACTAAGCCTAAGCCACCACACTTGATACTTAGCAACTATTAAACACAAACTAATGTACTGACTAATGTAATAAAAAAATATTACATAAATAAACAAGGCACTATTATAGCCACCATACCCACCTTCATGTAATGGCATAAACCCCCTCAAAATGAGAACGCATATAAACTACATATGCAATAAATTTAATATAGAAGCCGAATGAGAGTACCCATAAAAAAAATTCCCCCAATAGTAATTTTGAAAACTAATTACCCCGCCTAAGATACTCATTGTGCTTTGATTACGAACATAAAGTGTAACAATCAAGCTTTTCTAATTAGTTTTCAGCGTAACCGACACTACTGTAGTGTAACTGTGTGCTTATTGATTAGTGAACTATAGTTAACAGTTGTGTCTATTCTTGTAGGAAAATATAGAATGTTTATGGTAGATATTGTAGGTCTATTGTAGATACCTAATGAAGTTACAAGAAATAATTGACATTATAACTATAATCATAATGACAATGTGTCAGAAACTCTCTGTTCATTGATTATTAACTTAAACTATATTATTATGACTGATAGATTAAATGTTATCGAAGATAAGATTGATGAATTAAACAATCTTATTATTCTTATGGAGAATGATGAAATCCCATATGAAGAAATAATGTATCATCAACTTGAGTGTGCACTAGAAGAAAAGAATTCTATTCTGCATCCATCTTTATGATAGTTAGGGAACACTCGTTGTTCCCTGATTATTAATTATAAACTATTAAACTTTTATATTATGTGTTTTAAAAACTGTATTAGTCCAGAGTATTGTCCTGATGATAATGTTACATATCCATGTATGGAATGTGATTATTGTGTTGAAGAACCTAACAGTAATTATGAAATGTTCTATGATGAACTTATAAATGAGTATTTACATAACGTAGAAAGACTTAAAGAAAAGTTTACTGTTAAAGAGTTTAATCATAATCACGGTAAACACAATGTTGCTTTACCACCTGAAGATTATGATTATTTACCATTCTAAATTATAATCAAGACACTCCTTGTGTCTTGATTATTAATTATAAACTATTAAACTTTATATTATGACTAAGAAAGAAGAAATGGTAATGAACTTAGGTTGGGCAATAACTTATGATGCTAACGGTGAAATCGTTCATGCTTGTGATGAAAGTAATCACGACTATCGTGATACTTTTGATTACGACTATGAATATAGCCTAGATATGGACGATATTAATGAGTTCAATGATATGTTAGTTAACCTTACTGATAAGTTTGGTGCTGCTAACGTAAAGATGCTTAACACTAAACATGGTGTTCACAATGTTTGTAATGAATTACCATTCTAATATAATTAGGACACTCTTTGTGTCCTGATTATTTATTAACTAAAATTATACGTTATGTTAGATGTTATTAAGAACAACTCATTTTCAATCGCTTCTCATATCAATGTAAGTGATAGGTTCAACGAACTTAAATCTCTTTATATTGATAATGAGTGCAAAGAAGATGTTTCAGCTATCTTCATGAATACCAATGATGTATTTCATTCAATGATGAAATACACTCATCCTTATTTATGTGAGTTTAAGGCTTGTTTTAGATACTTAAATGAATCAGAGGATAGAATATCCAAAAGTATTCATCAAGAGTCTATAAGGTTATTCATAGATGGTTACCATCAAGGTAGATATAAGCTTAAAAGCTTGTCTTGGTACTTAAAGAACAACCTTTAGTATAATTAAGACACTCTATGTGTCTTGATTATTAACCTTATAAATATATTATTATGCTAAACGCAAAACCAAAAGTTTATGTTGACGCTCATTCAGAGCTTATTGAAGTTTGTTTTGATCTAACTTTAATCGTATCAAATGATAATGTTGTAACAGTAGTAGATAATACTCAACAAGATTATCACGACTTAATTGATTCTAATACATTAACAATTAAGAAAGTTAAAATTACATATTAAATATTAATAACCAAGACACTCGTTGTGTCTTGATTATTTAAACTATATAAATTATTTATTATGAATAAAATTAAAACAATAAGTTTAGAAGAGTTTTCTGATATGTATTCAGATAAAATAGCAGAATCTTGTGAAGATAAAGGTTTAACACAACAGTTAGACTTTTCGCTAGAACAAGAAATAGAAAAAGCTTATAAACAACACCAAGCAGGTTGGCTCTTTGTTTAGTTAATGAATAATCAAGACACTCGTTGTGTCTTGATTATTAACTATTTAAATTATTTATTATGAAAGAAAGTTCATGGATTAGTTTACATTATGCTTTAAGATTACAGAACAAAATAACTGTTAAAACATTAAAGACAGTTATAAAAACAATAGCAGTTTACATTGTGTATGTAACTACAAGTTGTTTAATTGTTGCAAGTTTAAGTAGTTGTGCTACCACACAACAAAAACATTACAACAATCATGTTAGTTACAAAATGTTTTCAAAATACAAAAATTGTTCTGCATACGGAAGACCTTAATTATTAACCACTTAATTATTTAAAATGAATAGAAATTTGTTCGCAACATTACTGTTGCTATTTATAGGTTTAATAACCTACGTATTTAATTAACAAGTAGTCAAGATACTCTATGTATCTTGATTATTAACTATTTAAAACTATATATTATGATTTATTATGCTATTGTAAGAAGTTTATCAAGTGAATACGGAAAAACAGTAATGCTAAACTGTACTACTACAGAATCTTCGTTCCTTGCTATGTATGAACAAATGAATAATATTGTTGACGACCAGTACTCTTACAAAGTACACAGACTTAGTGAATCAGATCATAAGACGCTAAAGTCTTATTCTAATCACACAGATGAACGTCAAACAATGTTCTCTCACTTCATGGATAGAGGTTCTGTTTTACCTACAATTAATGTTGTTAAAGAAAGTAAATGCAACATTACAAGTAGATTTGTAGAAAAAGAGCTTGATGATTTTGGTTTTGACTTTGACTATTAATGTTAAATGTTCTAATAATAGTCAAGATACTCTTTGTATCTTGATTATTAACTACTTAAACTTTAATTATGATTCATGAAAAAATGATTCCAAAAGAAACTATATACTTTCACTTAAAAACAAAAAGTGGATTATATACAGTTGTAGAATACACAAGAAATTACGTTAGATATACGTGCAACAAATGGAAACATGAAGATAGAAAAACCAGAGTTGCAGGTAGAGAAGAATATAAGTGCTTACAAAGAGGTCTTATGAAGTTCTCTAACGCATATAAAATCGTACCTACAGCTGAAGAAATGTGCTTTCATAAACATATGACAACACTAAAACAAACAAGTTTTGAATGGTATAAAAGCAATAGTTCTATAGTTCCATACCTTAACAAAATGTCAAATAAAGAAATTCACGCCTACTTTGGAAGTAAAGACTTGTTTAAAATACCATAATGTAATTAACGTAATAGTCAAGATACTCTTTGTGTCTTGATTATTTATAAACTATTTAAAATTATATATTATGAAAAAGTTCTGCGAATTTAAAATGACATTAGATTTTGTTCCTTCAATCGGTTTGTGGTTTGGTTTCTGTAAAATTACAGGGTTAGTGATAATGTTACCATTATTGGCTATTGTAATAACTAAAAGTAAACCAAGAAAACACAAAGTAGTTCAAGAAATTAGTTAATGTAATAATCAAGATACTCTATGTATCTTGATTATTTAACTAATTTATATATTATGAAAGTACAAACAAAAAGAAGACTAACACAACTAATGGTGCTAGTCTTCACAATAACAATTAACTCATACATTTTACAAAACGCTTGTAATTATGGAAGTGAAATAATATTTGCTTCGCTAATTTCAAACGCAATAATGTGGTTGATAACAATATACATATTCGCAAAATTAATTGACGATATGTAAAGTAAATAGTCAATGAAACTCTTTGTTCATTGATTATTTAACTACCAAGAACTGTCGTTTGGTGCTTCTAGCGAAGTTTATGGACAGATAATATCATGGGAATGCTATCTATTTTAGGAAAAACTGAACACAAAGAGTTTATTAATTTTCTTTCAAAAGAAAAAGCAAAAGTACACGTTCAATCACTTTCAAAAGACGGAATTGTCTTTAAAGAAGTTAGTGATATAGACGAAAAACCTTCAATAGTTACACTATTAACTAATATGAAAATCATATTGCAAAGTAATAGAGTAAGAAAAATAGGTTTTAACATAGTAGATATGCTTGACTTACTTAAATACTTTACCAACATTATTGGTGTAGGAGATAAGTTTGTAGAATTAGAGAATAAATACGGTTGTACTATGGTTATGGATAAAGAGGATAATACAAAACCTTTTATATTCAAAACAGACTGGATTGAAACAGAGAACTTTAAGCCACAAATGGCTGATAAAGCTCACGCTGATAAAATTCGTGAAATTAGTTCAGAAGATGAATTCATCTTTTATGTATTTATGAAATTGGAAGATCACGAAAAACAACAGCCTGTTGTAATGTCGTGGTCTAAAGACAATGTTGACTTATTTAACACAAAATTGCAAGAATTACTTGCTAGTGTAGAGAAAATAAGTTCTCACAAGATCATTATGACAATGAATCCAAGAGAAAACAAAAACGCTATAATAACAAGCGTTAAAGCAGTTTAAAACAAAGGGAGAGCCTAAAGGCTCTCCTTTGTTTTTTAATGAAACTCTTGGAAATCCAAATCATAAAGAAACTCATTGTAAATATTATTTTTGCCAAATGATACAGTGCTTACGCACGAAAACTTGATCTGATTTTATTCATAATGATTCTAAAAAAAATAGAATATAAGAATCAAAAAAAATAAGGTTTGAGTAAATTATATACGTTTTTTGGTTACTTGAAACTCTTTGTTTTTAGAACTCTAAATACCTAAATATGGAATATAATAAATGCTATGTAGAAATGATCTATCTACTAAAAACGCTGCAAGATAAAGATCCAGAAACTAATAAACAAATATTTGAATTAGTCACAAGAAGTACTATTTGTCTAATGCAAGGAGAAGAAATGTATCATAAAGGAATCTTCTTTGAATCATTGAAAACTATTTTCACTACTATTGATTCTACTGAATGCTTAAATCAAAAAGCAAAGTTTATATCTGAAACAGTAGAGAAAATAAAAGACTTATAGTTTCTTTTATACGCAAAATAAGTAATTATAAATTAACACTAAATACTAAAAAAATGGTTGGAACATTAAAAGAAAAAGGAAAAAGCTCAGAAATTTATTCAGCTAATGCTAGGAAAGAAAGAGCAGTATTATTATACAGAAGACTGATTAATAATGCAAGTAAACATGGAGTTAAGTTAATATTTAACACTAAAAACAAAGTAAAAAAAGCAGTTATTGCTCCTGGAAATTGGAAGCCAGTAACTTTTGATGTTTTCATTAAAAATGACAATTTAATGATAAAAAATAAAGAATGGGGATATAATGAAATGGACTTACTAATACCTCAAATTAATAATACAAGAAAACTATAGTCCAACCATAGTGAAAAAATAGCACAACGTTGATTAATCTTCGTTGTTGCTATTTTTAATAAAGTCAATAGTTTAATAATCATGACGGCAACATTTTGTTTTTTTTAAAACTCTATGTTGCCTGATTATTAATTTAAAATATTTATCATGGAAAATTACAAATTGTATGTAGATACAGACAAAGCGTCTGTAAAGATTAAGTTTAGTATTAGTTATTTAAAACCTAGCGAAAGTCATAATTGGGCTACGGGAGAGTTTAGAGAAACAGGTTATAGAATTACAGGAGTACCAGTTGAAAGGTCTGCTGATGGTAGAATGGAAAGTTTTACAGCTTTTACAGGTTTCGGAGATACTTTATTGCATTGTAGTAGACGCTCTAATAAGCGATATGAGCAAGCTATAAGGAAGTTTAAAGAAAATATGCCTAGATATATCACTTATTTTGAAAACAAAGGCTATACTATTAGTGAAGAGTTCAAAAAAGATATTGTTAAATTTTCAAACTTTTAAAAATGAGAAAGACAACCTATATTAAAAAAATGAAAAAGCACGAAGAACGCTTTGATAAACTTTGGGGAATGATTGTAGAAGATACTAACCGTTACATTGAAAAGAACCCTAAGAACAGTGTGTACGGTTTTCACAACAATATTGAAAAATTTTCAGATTATATGTGCAAATCTGGTGCTTGGATTCAAGACAGAATTAATGGTAAAATGCCTAGAGATAGAGGCTCACTAACTAAAAAGATTAGAAGAGCTTTAGGTTATACTTTTCCATAATGTTAGTTAATTATGTAAATCGAAAGAGTATGATAATAAGAGAATCAGGAAGGAGTAGTGATTATATTACTCCTTCTTTTGGTTACGGTTGTTTGTTAAACTGTTCTTATTGTTATATGAAACGACATCTAGAAAAAGGTTTAACCATTTCTAAAAATGCAAATCAAATTTTAAGCGAAGTAAATAATCATTCTTATTTTGTAGCAAATGTTAAAAAGCCTAATCAAACACACGAAAGTTATATTACTTATGATATAGCTTGTAATGAAGATTTTGCTTTGCATAGAAAATACCATAATTGGAAAAGTATTTTTGAATTTTTCAAGAATCATTCTATAGCTATGGCTACTTTTGCTACTAAAATTATACCTATAGAATTTTTAGAGTATGATCCAAAAGGTAAAGTAAGAATTAGATTTAGTTTAATGCCACAAAAAATGTCAGATAAACTAGAGCCAAACACACCTAAAATTATTGACAGAATAAAAGCTGTTAACGCTTTTGTAGAATCTGGTTATAGTGTTCATCTTAATTTTAGTCCTGTTATTGTTTATGATGGTTGGTTAGAAGATTATAAATATTTATTTCAGCTTTGTAATGATTATATAGATTATAAAAACGAAGTAAAATGTGAAGTAATATTTTTAACTCATAATGAAAACAAACATTATCAAAACATAAAGAATAAAACAGGAGGAGAAGATTTACTATGGACACCATATAATCAAGAAAGCAAAGTTTCTAATTATGGTGGAACAAACATTAGATATAATCACGACTTAAAACGAGATTACATTAAATCCTTTATGAGAGTTCATAAAGAAGTTATTAATTGGAATAAAATAAGATATATATTTTAATTATGTTTAAAAAACAAAATTTACAAAAAGTAATGTCTATGGAAGTTGAAAAAACTTCTGTAGGCATGAGTCAAAGAACATTAGAATCCTATACAGCTGATTGGAGAAGAATTCATAGAGTTAATTTTTATAGACAAATAAAAATATTACTACCAAATTTGTGGAGGAAAGAAATTAAAGATAAAGAACAATATTTTTATTCTTATCAGACAATAGAGCATTTAATTTATATTGATAATGAAGGTGTTCATTATTTTATAAAATTCAATTAAAATTTTTAAAAAAAAAATCATGAAAAATACAAATGAAAGTATTCTTTTAGAAGAAAATGACTTAATTAACGGAATGGAAGTTTATATTATTATAGAAGGATTAAAACTTTTTAATCAAAAACACAAAGAAGATGTTAAAAGTTTAAGAAATAAAGGTAAGACACCTTTTATGGAAGAAAACTATTTTGACACTATAATTAATCACGGTTTACTGTGGAAACTAAAAAAATTTGCTGATAAAAAATCAGTTGAAAATTGTGTCGAACTTAAAAACGGTAAATTATGAAAATTAATGAAGTAGAAATCGTGTATAAAAGGAAAAACTCTTTAAAACCAAAATTTAATGGAAGTAGACAAGCTTGCAATATTTTAAAACCTTTTTACGAAAATTTTTTAGATCATAGAGAAAGTTTTAAAATGCTTTTATGTGATAGAAACAACAGAATGCTAGGAGTACACCACGTTTCAGAAGGTGGTTTATCAGGCACTGTAGTAGATTTAAAAATAATAGGACAGTCTATGCTATTATCTAATTGTAGCTCTGTTATATTATCTCACAATCATCCTTCAGGAAACTTAACACCTAGTAACGCTGACAAAAATGTTACAGAAAAAATAAAGAAATTATGTGAAATTTTAGAAATTAAACTTTTAGATCATATAATCATTACAAGTGAAAGTTATTTTTCATTTGCTGATGAAGATTTACTAATTAATTAAAAAAAAAGATATGCTTTACAGCGAAATGGTTCATATAAAGGATAAAGTAAAATTTTTGCTTGAAAAATATCCAGATTTAAGAGATAATGATTACAGATTAATAGCTTTTATGCATTTAAAAGAGATTGGAGAAGAAGAATGTCATGAAATGACAGGAATGGATTTTTTAAAAAAAATGGCAAATCAAGAATTAATAAATACAGAATCAATAAGAAGAGTCAGACAAAAAATTCAAGAAAAGTTTATAGAACTTAGAGGTAATAGTTATAAAAACAGAAAAATTGATGGGGAAACCACTTCAGGACTTATTAAAGATTTATAAAAAATATTCAAATGACACTCTGTGTTGTTTGATTATTTAAATACTAAAAAAATAAATTATGAAAAACAATTCAAAAGAAATGAAAACAGTAGTAGAAACTTTCCTAATGGAAGAAACAGTAGAGCTAACTTACGATCAAGAAAAGTTAGACAAATGGAATGGTCTAGTAGAAGAATTAGGTCTTTTAGGTCAAGAAAAACTTGTAGAACCTGATAAATCTCCTGTTCCTTTTAAGTTTATGGATCAAACTTTATATAATATAGCTGAAACACTTTGTCCTGCTAGAACTGAATTAAAGTTTTATGATGAAATGCCAATTCCTTTAGAAATAATGGAGCTTGTAGCTATGTCTATTAGAGAGAATTATTTCACTAAAATAGAAATATGGTCTGATTCAAAAGATAAAGATCCTTTTGCTATAGGAATAGCAGAATTTTATTATGTTAGAAATTCTAACTGGAACAGTGTAGATGATTTAATCTTTAAAACTAAAGAAGCTGCTCAAGTACACTGTGATAAATACGAAATTGAAGATTATTGTGTTAGTCAGAGATATTCAGATACCAAATATTATTTAATTGGTAAATGGGGAGATGTTAAAGAAAGTTTTGAAGCTTTAAAAGTTAAAGCTTATAATAAGTATCTAAAGATAGAAAAAACAACTTTAGATGAAAGACTTGCAGAAGTAAAGTCAGAGTTACAAAATGTAACAATAAAAGCTAAGAAAAGATTTAACTCTTAATTTAAGATTATGGTTTTAAAAATGGAAAGTAGAAGAGTAGTATTAGGTTACGAATTTGAGTATGATGAAGATAATTCAACGTACGAATGTAGAGGAGAAGTTTGTTATGATGGTGAACATGATGAAGTTCCTGATCCTGCTTTATGGAAAGCAACTAATAAGTTGGTTGATATATTAGCAGAGAAAGGAATTAAAGCTGTTGCGGATTATTCTGAAAAAGGATGGCAAGAGGTAGTTTTAAGTTCAGAAAAATAATTAAGTAAAAGTAATCATTGAATAAAAAAACAGCACTTCGGTGCTGTTTTTTATTAACTAATAAATTATATAAAAAGAATTATTATGACAAAAAATGAAAAAATTTTCGATTTACTTTATGAAAACGGTTTAGCATGGGAAGCAAATAAAGTTCCTTTATATGCAACTTTAAATGAAGGTACAAGCAAAGATAATGTAATTGTTAAAACTGATAATTTTGGAGTGTTTAGATCAGATAATAATAAATTACTAGGAACTTGTAAAGACAGATATCAAATATTTCAAAACACAGAATTAGCAGAAACAATTGTAGAAGCAGCAGGAAGCTTAAATCTTGAAGTTAAAAGTGGTGGAGCTTTACAAGGAGGTAAAAAAACTTTTTTACAAGTAAAGTTAGAAGATGAAATAGTAGGTAATAGTGGTATTAAAAGAAATTTAACAGCTTTAAATAGCCACGATGGTAGTTGTGCTATAGGTTTCGGAACAACTAATACAGTAGTTGTATGTACTAATACGTTCCATCAAGCTATGAAAGGGCTTACAAAAATTAGACATACTGCTTCTTATTCATCAAGAGTTAAAGATGCTATAGAAAGCATTAAAATGGCTCTTACAGGAGAGAATTTATTAATTGACAACTTTAAAAGAATGTCAGATACTAAAATTAAAGATGATAAATTCGTTATTGATTTAGTTTCTAAAATACTAAGTGTAAATTCTAATGAAAAAGCCAGTACAAGAAAAGCTAATCAAGTTCAAACTATGGCTAGAGATATTCACAAAGATATAGGAATACACGGTAATAACTTATGGGGATTGTTTAATGGTATTACTAGATATACTAATCATTCTGCAACATCTAAGGATAAATCTTTAGATTCTATCATGGTAGGTCAAGGTGCAAAAATGAATGAAGAAGCATTTAACCAAATTATGTTTGAAGTTGAAAAAAGATTACATACTTCAGTTTTAGTTTAAAATTAAAAATTTTCAAGTCACACTCATTGTGGCTTGATTATTAATTTAAATTAAAATATTATGATACAAGAAATCAAGAATGAATTAGAAAATGTTGATGTTACAATTAACATAACAAAATCAGCAGGAAAATTTATAGTTTCAGTATTACCTAAACCTAAAACTGATGATCCTGCAAAAAATCTTTTAGTTCCTTTTATTGTTAAAGGAGAAGACCCTATAGAAGTTGAAAAAATTTTAACTGAAAATCTTATTAAAATAATGCCTACTATTTCTAATTCTACTAATTCTATGAATAATTTCATAGATAGTGTAAAAGAAATGGAAGCTCAAAAGAAAGAGGAACTAAAAAAGAAAGAAGAATTAAAAAAGAAAAAATCTAAAACTACTGATGTTGTTAAAAAATCAGCTGACGATTTATTTTCTACTGTAGAAACAAAACCTTCAGTTAAAGTACCATTAGTTAAAAAGATGAGTGAAGAACAAATTGAAGTTTTTCAAGAAGAACGTATTTCTAATAACAATGTAATTTCTATATAATGGCAAAAGCATCAAGATTAATTAGACAGTTTAAATACAAAGAAATAGTTTTAGACGATCCAAATTCTGAATGGAATACAAAACAAGTTATTGATTTTTACACAGGTACTTATCCAGAATTAATAAATTCAAATTTAGAAGGTCCAAGTGTAAAAGAAGATAAAATGGTTTATACTATTAACACTAAAACAGGAACAAAAGGATGAAAAACAATCAAAACGAGGGCGATTTGCCCTCTTTTTTTATTAAACAAATAAAAGAGATATGCAAAAAGAAAACAATAAAACAGTCGGACAAATATACAGAGCAAACTTTACACAGGAAAATTGCTTTAACAATAACCAAAGGTGGAAAGGAAAAAATAAAATTATCGAGAAACTCAATACCTTTTCTTCCATAATTAAAATTGATAAAAATTTTGATTTAAACGTATTGTATTACGAAGATAGACCAGCAACAATAATTAATATTTTTAAAATTATTCAAAATACAAATTCTATTAATCATATAAAATTACCTGTGTTTACTGAAGAAACAAAATATGATGATGTTATAAAAGAAATATCTAACAAATTTGATATTTTATTAAAAATAGAAAATAAAAAAACATTAAAAAAATGGGATTCTATTAATTTTAATGGAAAAAACATTGTCTTACAAAGACATTTAGAATCAGAATCTTTGTTCTTTTCTTTAGACAATATTAATGTGGTTAACGAATTTAAATATCAAAAAGCATTTAGATATATTTTTGGAGCGTTAATTAAAAAATACGGAATAGAATGTTTTAGTAAAAATAGTAGTTTTCAATATAGTTTAGAAATTTTTAATGAAATGAATTATGAGCAAGAAATAGACACAAACATTCAATTAGAAAAATACGATTATCCTAATGAGCAGAACATTTTAAAAGATGTAGAAGAGAAATATATTTATTACAAAAAATCTTTTGATTCTATAGAAGAATATATGAAAGGAAATATTAATGATATAGACAATATATTAGAATACGATAGTGTTTTTGATTGTGAAAAGAAACAAAAATCTATTGAAATATTTAAAGTATTTAAAAAATTAATGAAGTATGACTTTAACATAAGTGATTTCTTTCCACATGTAGATTTTATAGATTTTGAATATCATCCTGTTACTCCTGAAGATTATTGTATGATTGTCGGAACATTTGAAGATAAAGTATTTGAAAATTATGAAGATACTTTAAACGAGAATTATGGACATAATGGGGCAATACCATTAACTATAACTAAAGAATTTGGTCTTAAAGAAATCAATTCTAATTTAGAAAAAGAAGAAGGATTATTGCTATTAATTAAATTAAAAAATCTAATGATGAATTTAAACTTTTAAAAATGGAAGAATTAAAATTTAATGCAATTTGCGAATACAATCCTTATGCGATTATGATTTTTTACAAAAATGATAATAATGAAGATTATGTTGAAGCAGGATCAATACGTTTAAATAAATTAACATCAAGAGTTCCAGCAAGTCTAGATTCTATATCTTTTTTAAAAGATATAGTTTCTAAAGATTATGATGAAAAGATAAAACCTATTAAAATGAACAGTCCAATTAAAAATTTTGTTCATTACGATAATGATATTGATGATGTTAAAATAACTTGGATTACAGAACCAATTACAAGAACAATTAAAGTACAAAATAAAGAATACACTTATCTTTTTCCAAGAGTTATGTGGTCTTATCTTGGAAAAGATGAGATTTTTGTTTTTGTTTTAGGAAAACAAAATAAGTTATATCATTTACCAACTCCAAATGTTTATGAAAACGGAAAAGTATGTTGGGGAAATGTAGTTATTCCAAATTTTAAAACAAGCAAGGAATTAATTGATGGAATTGACAGATTGTTTTGGGAAAGTAATTTTTCAAATCACTTAAATTCAAATTTCATTTCTAATAAAGGATATAAAAAGTTTTTTGAAAACACAAATAGCTTAGATATGACAAATTATTATTTATCAAAAAGGTCTATAAAAGAATTTAAGTAACTTATTATGGAAAAACACCACAAAGTATCAGAAGAAATTTCAACGCCAATAGAAAAGATAAAAATAGCTGTAATTGGAGCAGGAGGAACAGGATCTTATGTTTTACAAGGTCTTGCTAAAATAGGTTTAGCTATTCCAGAAATAGTTCATGGAAATAAAGGAATTAGTGTTTATGTTTATGATGATGATGTAGTTTCTAAAAGTAATTGCGTAAGACAATTATATCATGAAAATGAAATAGGAGAATACAAGTCTGTTGTTTTAGTAAACAATATTAACCGTTATTATTCATATACCTGGAAAGCTTTTGATAGAAAATTTTACAATGATAACAACGACTATCATTTAGTTGTAGTTTGTGTAGACAATATGAAATCAAGAAAAGAAATATACAATATGCTAGAAAAAAGCAATTGCAGATTTCCTAATTTTTATATTATTGACTACGGAAACGGTAAAGATTTTGGTCAAGTGCTATTAAATCATTATATTGTAAATCCAAAAAATAAAAGGCATGAACTTCAATGGGATTTGCCAGAGGGTTATCTTGAAATAAAAGATAACGATAACGAACCAAGTTGTTCTATTGCACAAGCATTAAACAAACAAAAAATGTTTGTAAATCCAATAATAGCAAACTTAGGATTAGATTTAATTTATAATTTATTAACCACTCCCATTATCTATAGTAAAGGTTTATTTTTTAATCTTGAAACTGGAACAATGAGAAAAATACCAATTTAAATGAAAAAAAAATTATCAATTCTTTTTTACAGTTTATTATCATTAACAATTTTCACCATAATTATTTCATGCATTGCTATATTGAATAACTAATAATTAAGCCAAACAATACTGAATTTGAAACTCTTTGTTGTTTGGTTATTTTAAATTTTTAATTATATGAAATAAATGAATCAATTATCATTAGATCAAATGCCTTTATTTGTAGGGCAATCAAACGTAGAAATAGAAGAATTAGTTTTAGGCTGTTTTGTTAACTTTCCTGATTCTTATTACCTTCTGTCTGATCAAGTATCTATAAAAGATTTTACTAGATCAGAAACGAGATATATCTATCAAGCTATTAAGGAAGTTTCCAAAGAAAGCAAAATAGATATTGCAACAATAACTGACATGTTAGTTAAGAAAAAGTATATAGAATTACTATATGCAGAAAAACAAATGAATATTAATTTGTATTTAGAAAACATTTGTGAAAATGTAGACACTGATAAACATATTAAAGAGCATCTAACTATATTAAACGAGTATAATCAAAAAAGAGAATTTTTTGTTTTATCAAGAAATATAAGTGAGTCTTGTAATAATTCTGAACCAACTAATGAAATTTTAAATATGATAAACCAAAAGGTTTTGACTATTCAAGAAATGGGAGAAGTTGTAGATTTTACAGTAAAGGGCTCAATAGATGATATGCTTGAAGATCTTGAATCAGAAGCTGCAAGAGGTTGTAAAAGTGGTATTCCAAAAGTTGATGATTTTATGCATCAATTTGATTTGGCTAGTTTAATAATTATTGCAGGAGCACCATCAATGGGTAAAACTGCATTTGCATTAGAGATATTTAAAAATGCTTTTATGAAATACGATTATGCACCATTGTTCTTCTCTTTAGAGATGACTATAATTGAACTTACTAAAAGAATGATAGCTTCTTGTAGTTGTGTAGAGTTGCGTAAACTAAGAGAAAAGAAATTTGATCCTATTGACAAGAATGACATTAATAAGACTGCTAATGCTTTTAAAAGCAAAGTTTATTTTATTGATGATAAATCAAGGAAATTAGGTAAAATTTTAAATCAAATTAGAAAACACGTAATTAGATATAAAACTAAACTAGTTGTAATAGATTATATGCAATTAGTAACAAACAATTCTAATTCTGGAAACAGAGAACAAGAAGTTGCTCAAATATCAAGGTCTTTTAAAGAGATTTCAGCTGAATTAGAAATTGTAGTTGTATCATTAAGTCAGTTAAATAGACAAGTTAGTGCAAGAACAAACAAAAGACCGATGTTGTCTGATTTAAGAGAATCAGGTTCTATTGAACAAGATGCTGATATGGTTATATTTCCTTATAGACCAGCATATTACGATATTGGAGAAAGAAGTATTCCACCAATGGAAAATGATGTAGAAGTTATATTTGCCAAAGGTCGGTCTACAGGAGTAGGTAAAGTATATGTTTCCTACATAAGTAAATACGTTAAATTTGTAAGCGATATTAAAGAACATGAGAAAATACAAATCCTCGCAAATCAAAATTATAGTATCAGAGAAGAGCCAAATAAAAAAGGAAATAGTTACAATAGTAATAAAAGCCTTTTGGGATTCGGTAAGGAAAACATTACAATCTAATAAGGACATTAATATTAAAGGTTTTTTTATTATTAAGATGAAGTCTTATTATAGAAAAAGAGTAAACGAAAATTCTAAGGTCAATTTATGGTCAAGAAAAGACAAAAAAACCTATGATAAGTAGTGTAATTTTATTACATTTATATGGTAGAAAGTATGGAAATAAGTATTATTTTAAATAAAAAACTAGTACTTGATAATATTGAAAAAGTTGTTATTGAGTTTGTGTCAATAGCAGAAATTTTAAGAAAAGCAAAAAATAATGTTAATTGTAGTTTAATCTTTGATAACAGAATAGGTCATTTTTATAAGGCAAATTCTGCAAAAGATATACGATATGCAAGAAAAACAGAAGGAGTTTCAATAATAAATTTAAATTAAAAACTATGTTACCAAGCACAATTATTTTGGGTTCTTCAGGAACAGGTAAATCAAGCTCTATAAGAGGATTGCCACCCGAAGAAACAATTATTTTAAATACTGAACAAAAAGCTTTGCCATTTAGAGGTTCTGCTAAGTTTAAAGGGAACATATTAGTTCCAGATAGAAAAACATTTTTTGAAAAACTTGAAAAAGTAATAAATTCAAAAAAAGTTAAATATGTAGTTATTGAATCTATGACTTCTGCGTTTGAGCAATTTGAATATCACAATGGAATGGCTTTTAGTGGTTATGATTCATGGAAAGGTTATAATGATGACATTTCAAAAATGTGGAGAATGATAAAAACTTGTACTGACAAGTATTTCTTTTTAATTTCTATAGATCAAATTATTGATTCTCCAACAGGAGTTGCTGAAAGATATGCAGCAGTACAAGGTAAAAGATGGCTAAAACAAATTGAAAAAGAAGCTGTAAATGTCCTTGTATCTACAACAAAAACAGATGCTTCTACAGGAAAAATAGAGTATATGTTTATAACAAACAAGTGTCAAGGTTATGAGAATACACCCTCAAAATCGCCACCAGAAATGTTTCCTTTAGAAATGCCTAACAATCTAAAAGATGCAATATACTATATGGAAATTTATTTAAATGGAGAGGAAGAAGATAAAAATACTCTTCAAGAAAACAAGAAAACAAAAAGTAATTAATTATTAAATTTAAAGTTATGGATTTTAAAAGTTTAGCACAAGGAGTAGATTCAGCAGAATTAAAATCATCAGGAGGAAGTTTTGTAAAAAACCACGACATTGCATTAGTAGAAATAGATAAGTCTGAGTTTACAGAAGCTATTTGGGGAGGAAAACAAAGATTTTTCTTTGATGTAACATTAAGATTATTAACTACTGCAAATAACAACACACCTAAATCAGACACTTCAGAAGGAGATATAATAAAACATAGAGTTGTGTTTCAAGCAGAAGATATGAGTGATAGAGAAAAGCCTGTAAAAGCTTCTATAATGAAGCAGTTTTGTGAAGCAGTAGATATTAAAAGTCTTTCTGATTTTGCTTCTGGCGAAGCTGCCGCTTTATCAATGAGTAAAGTTAAATTAAAAATTGCTATAGGATATCAAGAAGGATTCTTTATAAATAAAGATTCAGGAGAGCCAACAAAAACTAAATATACAACTGTAAAGTGGGTTAATCATCAAAGTGATAGTATGACTGCTGATTTAAATAAATTATCAGTACCAATTCCTATGAGTCCAAAAAAGTTAACTGACTTTACAACTAAATTAGATTATTGGGTATCTCAGCAACAAGGTGGAGGTTTAGAGCCAATGAATGATAATAGTGGCGTTGAAGATGAGTTTCCATTATAAATAACAATTAGTAAAATAAAACTCTCCAAGCTAATGGATAAGCAAGTGATACCAGCCCGAGGCAGACCGCTGTTTGGAGTTGCGCCCAATTATCACAACACTTCCAAGAGTGTTAGCTTTGAAGTTAGATAGACAGTGCAGGTTTGGTCCAGTCATCTATTTCACTTGGAGGACTTGGAGAGTTTTTATTATATATTAAATATGGAAGAAAAAATAAAAGAAAAAATAGAAGAAATTGCAGAAGCAATTGAATGGGATTTTTTTATAAAAGTTTATATACCAAGAACAAATAATATTAACAATGCATTTAGAAAAATAGAACAAAATCATGAAAAACATAAACGTAGTTTCCGAAGCAATAAATAAATCTAAATCTTCAAGTTCTAACGTGATTAAATTTAAAATGCCTGAACAATTGACAGATAAAGAAATCTTAAAAATTACAAATTTAGTTAAAGAGTTAATGATTTTTGAAAACAAAATAATAACTAAATCAGAATCTATTTATAACGATGAATCATTTACTAATTTTAAGTTTCATTTTAAACTGGTAACAGTTAAAAGTTTAAATATTGCATTATCTAAAATGACAGAAATTGCAATGAATTATTGTAATATGCATGGAACAATGAAAGATCATGAAAAAATTGTTTCAATAAATCAAGAACTCTAAGAATTTAAGGGACACTCTGTGTTCCTTGGATTTTAAATTAAAAAACATGAAAAACGAATCTTTATTTGATAGCATAGGAGAGTTGCATTTTAGCTATTGGACAGATCAATTAATAAAAGAAGGTTATATAGAAAAAGTAATACTACAACCTGAACCTTATAAGTTGTCTTCTAAAGTAGTTAGAAAGTTTATTAAACCTATGAAACGTGTTGCAGACAAAGAGGTCTATCAGACAGTTCTTAGAGAGCATATATATACTGCTGATGTTTTAATTATTTGGAATAAAAAAGCTGAAGGAATTTTTTACATAACAGAAAAATCTAAATTTAAAATATTACCTCATCATTTGTTTGCAAATTATCAAGGTTATAGAAACAGAAATGTTTACGCAACTACAATAGAATTAAAACCAAGTTTTGACCATCAAAATATGACTAGATTAGCTAGTTTAAATATAAAGTGGGTTTATGATAAACACGGACATATTATAGAAATGGTTAAAATTCCAGCTTTTTTCAAAAAAACATTCACACCTGATAGGTATTTAACAACTGATAGAAGTCATGCAACAAGAAAACTTAAATATAAGCCAAGAAGATTGGCAGAGCATATTAAGTCGATACAGGAATAAGGAATTTATTATAGATGATTTTAACAACAAATACATAATTGCTCATAATTGGGATTTAGTAAAATTTAAAAAAGCAATTTTAAAATTTAAATATTCTAAAATAAGCCTTAATGAACTTTTGTTTAAAATGAAATCTAATGATTTAGTTTCTAAAACATTAATTAAAGAAGTAGAAGAGTATTATTTAGATAAATCAGATGTTAGTTTAATACCTTTAAATTTAACTGAGATAAGAGATAATCTTTTTGATATAAATTTACTTATTAAGTATTGCGTTAATAATAAAATTGATTGGGTTTTTGTAAAAGAAGACGAATATCAAAGATTAAATCCAGTAAAGAAGAAATTCTTAAAAAGGAAGAAAAAAACAATTGACAAATTGTTAGAAATGAGTTCATCGTCTTTAAAAATTGAAATTTTATTTCAGAAAAAAGAAATGAAAGAACTTATTAAAGTAATTAACAAAGCTATTTTTAAATTAAAAGAACAAATAAATGTTAGAGCCAAGCAATAAACACCCAGAATACATGGAAGAATTAAAAAAGAATAACCCAGCAAAAGACAGAAAAATAGATAAAGATGATAATTGGTATTTTAAAGATTCTAAATATGTATCTAATTCTATGTTGAAGATTTTTCAAAATGGAGGTATTAAAAATTATGATGCTTACTTAAATGGAGAATTAAGAGTTCATTCTAAAGCGTTTGATATTGGAAGTGCTTTTCATTGTCTTATATTAGAACCTGATTTTTTCCACGAAAGATTTCATGTTGTAGATGATACAGAAATTTGTATTAAAGCAAGTGGAGCTGATTGGAAAAAGAAAAATAAAAAGCCTACAATGACTACTGTTTACAAAAAATGGTATGCAGAACTTGTTCAACCTATAATAGATAGTGGAGAATATACTGTAATAAGTCAAGACGATATGGATTTACTTGAAATTATGCAGTCAAAGTTATTAGCTGTTAAAGAAATAAAAAGTTTATTGTCTGCTTGTGATGAGTTTGAAGGAATTTATTCAAATGAAATTGATGGTGTAAAAACTAAATGTAAAGTAGATGGGTTAAAGTTTGACGATTTCATGATTGATTTAAAGACTACTGGGGGATCAGTAAAAGATTTTATTAGTTCTTCTTATAAATACAATTATGATCAGCAAGCAGCCTTTTATATGGACACTGTAGGCGTGTCAAGGTTTATATTTATAGTTGTAGAGAAAAATTATCCTTACAATGTTGGTGTATTTACTTGTGGAGATTCTTTTATTGAAAGAGGAAGAATATCTTACAAAAACGGCCTTGCAGATTTAAATTATTACATGACTCAACCAAATTTTGATGTAGAATCATTTTATTTTAGAGATATATTAGTTTAGATATGAGCGAACATAGAGAAATTTTAATTAAAGCAAAAAAGCGAGAAAAATGGGTAGTTGGGAATCCACACTATTTTAAACCAGAAAATGTTTTATTATATAAACAAGAAAAAGATGAATTACTGCACATTGATGAAAAAACTATCTGTCAGTACGTAGGTCTTGAAGATAAAAAAGGAAATAAAATCTATGAAAATGATGTAATACAAATTGAAGTAGATGAAGATATTCAAAAATGGTTAGTTTATTTTTCTAAAGTTGTTGGACAATTTAGGCTTAGAAGAATAAATGGAGCAGGGGAGAAAATGGTTTATCCTGCTAATAGCAGAGGTTTAGTAATTTATAATTTACACGATAAAAGAAAAAAATATCTACAAAATGATCAAAAGAAAAAATAATAAAATAAAATGTCTTTATGAAGTGCTAGGTTTAAAACCTAGTGCTTCACAAAATGAAATAAAAAAATCTTTTAAAAAGTTAGCAATAGAATTTCATCCTGATAAAAATCCTGATGATAAAAAATCTGAAATTATTTTTAAAGAAATATATTTTGCGTATGAAATATTAAGTGATGTTATTAAAAGAAGTATATACGACAAAACAGGTGAATCAAATCAATATAGTGAAAAAACAAAAAGAAAGTTTAGAGAACACTTATTTGATGAATTAATCTTTCCAGAAATATTAGACAACGAAAATTTTACAATAGAAAGTTTATCGGGTTTTTTAAACATAAAAATAATAGAATTAAAAAAAATATTGACTGCCCATGTAAGAAAAACAGAAAGATTAAAAAAGTTTAACCAGTCAATTAAAAAGAATAAAAATTGTAAAGATGATTTTTTATTAATATTGTCTAATATTAGAATTGAATTATCAGAAATTTTAATAAAGAATCATAAATATCAAATTGAATTAATAACAGAAACAAAAGAAATTATTGTTAATGGATATTATTATGAATACTACTATGATAGTAATTCAGGACCTAATAAAAAATTAATGGGGCATAAAAAATAAGATTACAATTTGTTAAAATATAAACAGTACTTCGGTACTGTTTATATAGCAAGTGAAACAAATTCATTTCTTTTTTTTCTAAATTCATCAAAAGATATTGGAACTATTAAAGCTTTTACAGAACCAATTAAATAAACACAAGTTTTTAAACTAGGTTTGCTGTTCATTTTTGAATCACTATCGACATAACTTCTATAATAAGTAACTTTGTCTATTTGTATGGCATAATCTTTACCATCTTTTCCTTTAAAAACTATTTCTTTGTTAGACATTTTATAATGTTTTTTCTATTTTTTCTTGCTTTTTCTTTGATCCTAATGAACTTCCGTAAAAAAACTGAATAACAGTAAGTCTTTCACTAATTAATGCTTGTGAAACTGCACCAATAGCAGAGGATATTACAGCAAGTAAAGCTGGTTCGTTTTTAAGATATATTACACAAGTAATTTCTATAATTAAAAGTAATGCAATTACAGGTAAATTCCAAGTAATAATTGCAGAAGCAATTTCATCAGCTTTTTCAGACTTCACTATATACATTTTTCGTGAACTCTTACGGTCATCTATTTCTAAAGCATATATTTCCTTTTCCCAATTCATTCTATCTCTGTCAAGCTCTAAAATCAATTTGTCAATTTCTTCAGATTTTTCAGGACTAGAATTACTTTGAGTTTTTAATAATTTTTCTTTAATAATATCAATACTTGCTCCAATAGGATTTGAGCTTGTAGCAATAGATAAAACATCAGAAGCTAATTCGGGAATAGAACCAATTACTTTTTTAGTAAATTTTCCAAACTTAGTTTCATTAAAAGGTTTTCTTTCTTTTTTTCTTTTAAAAATACTCATTGTAGTATTGTTTTTAACAAAAAAAGACTCCCAAATAGAGAGTCTTTTAATAATAAAATTTTATTTACTTAGGTTGATCTCTAACATAAGTAGAGTTTTTTAATCCTCCATAACCTTTTGGTGTATGAAAAATTGTTTTAGGAGTAGCTTTACTTCCTTTAGATGACTTGTTTGATTTATACATATTAAATAATTAAATGGGTTACTTTTTTTCTGACATAGCTTTCATATATCCTTCTATGTTTCCTATACTTAGTCCTATTTGACTTATATCTTTTTTAATTCCTGAAACTTCTTTATCTATTTTATCAAAAGCTTTTATATGATCATGTTTAACATTTGATATTTTATCGTTGTTTTCTTTTATATCTTTTGAAAGTTGTTTTTCTAAACAAGCAATAGAATCAGTATTTTGTCTTTCTACATTTTTTAAAGATTGATAATTCATAAAGGTTTTACTTTTTAAATTAAAATAAACACCACAAAGTATTACAACAAAAACTAAAAATTGTGCAACAGTTATTATGTTTATATCTATTCGTTCTACAGGAACATTATTTATCATTAACGTATATTTTAACATATTAGTTATTTATATAATTTACATCATTAAAAAAAAATCACTGTTATCATCTAATGATGAGCCACCTAAACCTTTTATTTCTGTTCTATCTAACGATATACTTCCAAATGTTGAGGTAGCCTGTAAAGTAATGCTACCAGCACTATGACCTGCATTTGAACTAATTGCACCTGTTGCCACTTGTCTGTTTGTATTGTGTTGAGTATATGATTGATTAGTTCCTGTTGGTATTTGTTGACTTGTAATAGCATTAATACTGCACGAAGTAATCATTATTAATGAATCTTCTTCAACTGTTAAGCTACCATTGTTTGGAGTAGATTGTCCACCTACTCTAGTTGATGCTCCAATTCCCCCGCAATTAGTAAAACTTCTTATGTGTATGCTAATAGGATTCCATTGTGAACCATTAAAAGTAACTACCACATTATTATTACCTGTTGGTGGATTAGCTAAATAAAAAAAAACCATTCTTTGACCTAAACCACTTCTATTAATTTGATAAAGCTGAGTCATTGCTTGCCCTCCATAAGTACAACCTGTGTAAGTTCTAGTGTTACTCATAGTAAACTGAGCAACTATAAAACTATCACTACCTGTGTTATGAGTATGAGCTTGAGTTTTAGAGCTTGCCCCTGGTGTTGGATTAGCATTTGTAGTATTTCCTTTAGTAGGTACAGCCATTATAGTTGATTTATATCAGTTACTTCTACTAAACCTAAGTTTTCTGAATTTTCTACTTGAGTTCTTGCTTCATTTACAAAAGGATAATTAGCAAAAAAAGCACTTATACTAACAATTCCTAATTCAAGTTTAGTTTTATTTTCTCCTATAAACTTACCTAAAGAAGAATCATAATCTTCGTTAATTTGATTAATAATATTAACGTCTTGAGTATGACCAATATCTGTATATTTCAGATCATCAGAACCTTCTAATTCTATTTTAGAAATAATTGTAATCATAATATGTTAGTCTAAATAAGTTACTTCAACAGTTCCAATAGTAGGAAAATATTCTTCAATAATTTGCTTACCGTAATTACTCATCATATAGTGTAAAGCTTTTAAACCTGCTTTTGAACCATCAGAATAAGCGTATTTATCAGAGCCAGTTTCAGTTTCCATTTCAAAGTCTTGCCCCATAATGTTTTTATCAGAACCTTCAATGTTTAATTGAATAGTGTTTTCTGCTTTCCATTCAGTAGATTCTCCATACGCCCAATTAAAAGGTATATTAAAAGTTTGAACAGTTTCTCTTCCTGTACCTATATTTCCAGGACAAGAAATTTTTCTTATTCCTGCTGCGTATATATCAAGACCTCCTGCCTTAATTCCACAATTTTCATTTAATGTTATTGTTATCATATCTTTTTAATTTTATGGTTGAACTTGTACTGCTACAACATCCCATTTAGTATCTACTACATTATATTTACAGCCTATATAAACTGTTTTACTTGCTACAGTTGTTGTTGGTAGTATTCCTGTATAATCTACAAAAATAGCGTTCCACGTTAAAGCTCTTGCTGTACCATTATCTTTAATTCTAAAGGTTAATTCTTTCCCCTCAAAAAATGATGAAGCAACTCCCGTAGGTACAGCTATTGTCAAAGCACTTGCTAAGGCTGAAACAATTTCCATTTCTGAAATATCAATATTAGGTGTAACAGTTGTTGCACTTGCAACAGAAACACTTTCAGTATTACCCTTTATTTTTTCCCAGGCTGAACCGTTCCAAAAGAACTTTTTATTTTTATCAGTATCAAAACACTCAAAACCTTTTTCAGCAGTTCCAAAACTAGAAGATGAATTAGTTCTTCCTGATGTTGTCATTGTTATATTTGCAAAAAATAACTGTTGACTTATATTTGCACTGTTTTGATTAAGTTGAATAACCGCCTTAGAATGTGATGCTGTTGCTGAATTTATATTAATTTTACGTGCGTAATATCCATCAGTCCCAGTCTGTAAATTTAAAAAATTAGACCCTGCGGTAGTACTTAAAACAAGTTTAGACACTCCAGACTGAACATTAAACTTAAACAAGTCTTGCGTTCCCGCAGTGTTTCTTATTGTATAGCTTTGAGCGTTTAAGGCGTGGTGAATAATGTTTGCCGAACTAACAGTAAAGGAGTTATTACTTGTACCGTCGTATGCTACGTTGAAAGCTGAATTTACGTTAGAACCGTTTGTGGCAAACCTACCGCTATTTTTAACGTCTAAAAGTGAATTGTTGTTAATGTCAGTAATTTTGAACCCACTTGTATTTACTGAATTGTCGGAGCCTTTTACCAACATATCTTTTTGAACACTAAATCCTTCCGAACCTACAACCGTAGGCGGTAGAAATCCCGTTCCCGTTGCCCAAATAAATTTTCCATTGTTAATATTACCGTAATGCGTTACACTATCAGAGGATTCCCACCTCAAAATATTAGCGTTCATTATGGTTTTTCTTGTGCTCTTACTTGTTATTTCAAGGTCAGCAGACAAATTTATTTTGCTTTCAATAGTTGTATTGTAATAACCGTACAACCTTAGCTCACTCCCAGCACCTTGGATTCTACACGTACCCCCGTTAAATTCAAGTTTACTGCCACTTAGCGCAGTTGTAGGCGTTGCAGTTCCTCCCGTATCATATTTACTACTATACATAACTATAGTAGAGGAATCCTCCATAGTAAGTACGTGGCTTGTTCCTTGAAATCTTAATCTTGAAACTCCCGAAATTGCAGACCTTGTATATATTCTGTTTAAATCTGTTTGTGTTAAATCTGCTGTTGATATATTAGCACCTGAGCTATTTAATATTATTTTAGTACCCATTTTTTTAAGTTAAATAAGTTATAATTATAGTTCCTGCACCAGCATTATAGGCAATAGAATCAATAGTATCTGATCCTGTAGCGTTAAAATCAATAGAAGTTCCATTTGGAATAGATATACCACCAACTGTTGCGTCATTTGATTGAACCAACAAACAAACGCCTTTTACTCCTGAATTAGTATTACCCGAAGAAGCTGAAATTATAACGACAGAAGGAGTTCTTAAAACTGGTGCTGCACCTAATGTTGCTAATAAGGTATTAGATTTCTGTATTAAATACTCTAAAGTATTTCTAGGAGTTAAATTTCCCATAATAACAATTTATTTTAATTTAATTATTCCATAATTGCCATTGGTTAAATTTCTTTTTCTTTTACAAAGTTCATAGCCTTCTCGACTTCCTTCGTCATTTGTGTTTCCTTCAATACAAGAAGCAACACCTTCATTTACGTTTTCCACTACACCAATGTGTCTTGCTCGATTATCAGACTTTCTGATAACCAAAAATATATCACCTCTTTCAATTTTTACATTATCTTTGCATAATAAAAGATCTTCAGGACTATAGTATTTAGCTGTTCCATTTTCTTTTAAAGCATTTTGCTTAGTTCTTTCACAAGACCATTCCCATTTTAAAATACTATTCATATCAATATTAAGAGATGCACATGCATGATCTAACGCAGTTGAGACAACTCCGTTACACCATGCAGCCCATTCTCCTTCATTTCCTTTCATAAAAGCTCTAACCCAAGGGCCAGAATTAGGATGAATTTCAGTAGGATGCTCTTTGCAAAATTGATTAATATACTCTACTAATCTTTCGCTAACATCTCCATTAATATCTCCAATATGCATAAAAGCATTATACATTGGATTTACAAGACAAAGCCAAGTATTTAAATCTACATCTCCTGTTTCTTTTAATCCATTTATAAGCTGAAACTCTTTTACTGCTGATGCAGTAGCTTTTCCAAACCAATCATCCATTTCAACACGAGTATAATAACCTTTAGTGTGGAATCTATGAAGATTTAACCACTCTTGAACTTTTTTTGCCCAACCATCTTTCTTAGTACCAATACTAATTAGATTTTTAGGTTTTTTTAATTCTTCTAAATAATTGTTATACTTTAACATGTTTTTTTCTTAAAAAGACAAATTATCAACTAAAACAAAAAAATCTTTATTTTCAGCAGTAGGTATTTCTAAAGATTCAAAAAGAAGTTTATCTACTTTGTGTAAATCAAGAGAAACAGTAGTTTTTAAATACTCTACAGCTTCTTTTTCATATTCCTGCTCAAGATCATCACTTTTAAATAAAAAAGGATTTCCACTAGGAGACATATCTTCTTCTTTTTTTTGCTTAAAAAAACCATTATCATCTAACAAACCGTATTTGTTTAATAATTCAGCTTGTTTTTTTCTATATTCTAAAGCAAATTTTTGTAATTTAACTTCATTTTTTCCTAAAGAGTAATACAATTTACCATTTAAAGAAGAACATGATTCTAATAAATTGACAATAGACCTTCCTAAGACTATTGCTGTTTCAATTGTTAATTCTGATCCTTTAATGTCCATTTTTTCTTTTTTTTCGTCTACTTTAATCATTTCTACTGTTTCCATTTCTTTTTCTTTTAATGTGAGTTACTAAAATAGTAAAAAAAATCTTTAAGGTCTAATATGTTCCATACTTATAGAACCTATAGAAAATTGATCTGCAATGTTTGCTCTATTTGCTACAAAATCAATAACTAAATCGTGAGTTGATAAATTACCAGTCATACCTATATTACTTTGATTTATGTTATTAGTATTATTGTGAGGTCCAAGTCTAGTTCTACCATTTACATTAACGTGAACAAGCAAATTAGATATTTTAGTAAGTTCAACTGTGTACCAATAATGATTTGCAATAGTAACATTTGGTCCTGTATTAAAAGAAAGAAAATTAGTAGGAGTTGTAGTAACACCACTAGAATCTTTACCATAAACTCTTGCTTTTAATAAAACATCACCACCTACTCCTGTTTGAAATCTACCAGCAAAAACAATTCTTATCATTTCTCCTATTTGTAAATTATTTGTTCCTGCAAAAGTAAAAGAATCTAATTGCTGATCAACAGTAATAGCAGCAGTTAATGTTTTATCTCTACTTAAATAAGCTAAGTAAGTTTTATTAGACAAAGAACAAACTTGATTTAATAAATTTTGAAGAATAGTGTTTAATCCAGTTCCAGTCGGAACACTTAAACTACTGTTGTTTGCACAAGTAATAGCAGTACTGTTATACTGAAAATTACCCGTAGAGTTATTGTTTGGGTTGTAACTATTTAAGTTTTGATTACAGTTTCCTGTTCCTGAACACCCGCATCCACAATTTGACATAATTTTTAAATTTTAGAGATTATACATTTTAATTTTTCTATTTCATCACAACTTAAACAATCAAAAGTTGTTACCCAAAGAACAGCTTCTAATAATTGAGAATTTTTCCAAACATTATTAAAGTGTCTTCCAACTATTGATCTTTTAGTGGCTTCACAGCTATTCTTAGCTAATTTACAATTAATATCAACTATTAACTCAGCTAAACAACAATCGTCAACCACAGGTGCTGCTACAGTAGGATATGGAGTTACAGGGTTTATGTTTAGCATTACCGATCTATTCCAAGCAGCGTTAACAGGATTAAAAACAGGTATATGAACTTCTGTTTGATTTCCTGATAAAGTTTTAAAATGCTGAGGAGAAATTGTACTAAGAAAGTTTTTAACATTAGGAGCAGGAATTTGAGTTTGACTAAAATAACCAGGAACATAATAAAATTGTTGCTGAGGAAAAGTACTACCTGCACTCCAATTATCATAAAGCCTTTTTTGAAACATTAAATCTAAAGAAAGATCTTTATTGTACCCTAAAAGAGCAGAACTTCTTAAAGCTCCTGATCCTGCAAAACTAGGACTGTTTGCACTGTCATCAAAATACACTAAAATTAAAAGAATATCTTTAGCGTACAATATAGTAGCAAAACTTAATCTAGTAAATAAAGGAGAATTAGTTGTGCTTATTGTTTTTGAACTTACAAGAGTGTAAGTATCAAGTTCAATCATTTCTATTTTAATAGTAGGCGTATTAATATGCTCTACAATTAAATAAGCATATTTTGTATCTCCATCAAAAGCAAGACTTAAAGTTTCTCCTGTCGAAGTATAAACAAGAGATGTAACGCCAGTAATAGGATTAGTTTTCCATAAAGCTCCTATAATACAAAAATAATAAGAATCATCATAAGGCGAATAACTTAAATGACTAAAATCATTAAGAGGTTCACCCATAGTACTTATGTTATGTAAGTAGTTAGAACTAAGAAGAATGTTACCTCCTGCATTAGAATTAGGATCTACAGTTGTAGAAGCTACTGAAGGATCATAAGCAGTAAGATATATATGAAAATTAGGATTCTTTGTATATCCTTTTGCAAAAGAAAGAACTAAATCTCTTTTAGAATCATAAGCTATAAGATATTGACCCATATAATCCCCCCTTCCTGTGTAAGCCCAAGTCGATTCATCCCATTCAGCTAAACCAGCAGCACAAGAATAATAAGTTTTGTGTTTTTTAGAATAAACATATTTATCAGGAGTAAAACCTCCTTGAGCAGTGTTAGGATGATAAGCAAACCATTTCCATTCAGAATCACCATCAACAAGTTCCATTAT
>Ga0209337_1000453_pt1 | contig 33055 bp, 46 predicted proteins | sample LinPmetageLP53_FD_184044 | JGI IMG/M metagenome (GOLD analysis project Ga0209337, IMG submission 184044) | Marine viral communities from the Pacific Ocean - LP-53 (SPAdes) (version 2) | ecosystem: Environmental > Aquatic > Marine > Oceanic | place: Pacific Ocean | collected 2010-02-08
CCACCACGATTAGCAGTATCACTAACTAACTCTACTTCAACTGTAACAGAAGCAGAATGAATATTAGTAAGACGCAAACCTAGAACAACAGTAGTGGTACTACCAGCTACAGTATAAACTTTATATGCTGTTCCAGCCGAATTTGGTTCTGCTGCAAAACTAACAGTTTTAAAAGTATTTGCCATGTTTTCTCCTTTCTATTATCAGCCAAGAGCAATGCTTAAAGCAGTTGCATCGGCATAAGTTACATCTGATGCGGCAATAGTTACCCATGCAGATCCATTATAAAACTTCAACACATTTGAAGTTGAATTATAAGCAAGATCACCCTCATCTAAAGATGAAGATGGATCGCTTGATGCTACTCGATAACGAGAAGCAAAAGAAGTTATACCAGCAACATTATCAGCAACAGTTTCGACATCAGCTTTAATACCCTCTAAAGCATTGAGGTCAGAAACAAAATCAGATGTGGCAAGTTGATTTAAATCGCTAACGAAATCGCTGGTCGCCAAAATCGATAAATCATTTACAATATCACTAGTGGCTAAAATCGCCATATCAGCTATTGTCGCAGAATTCGCTAGTAAACCCATATCCTCGATTACTGCTGATGTTGCAAGTAATCCCATATCTTCAATTACTGCTGATGTTGCTAATAATCCCATATCGGTAATTACTGCACTTGCACCTAAAGCATTAATTTTTGTTTGTTCAGAAGATGTTGGTTTGATTGCTTCCCAGGCATCGCCACTTGTCCAATTAAATAATTGGTCAGAACTAGAATTAAAATATAAAGCACCAGTTAATAAAGCATTACCATCATTATCTACACTTGGAGCAGAACCTTTAGCACCTAAATATCTATCATCAAAACTATCAAAACTTGCAGCAGCAGAAGTAGCAGATGAAGCAGCAGCTGTAGCGGATGAAGCAGCTTCACTAGCTTTTGTAGTAGCTGTGTCTTTGTGTCCTGAAGCTGTTGAAGCACTTGATGCAGAAGCAGTTGCAGAACTTGCGGCAGCTGTAGCACTTGTTGCAGCAGCAGTTTGACTTGTAGTTGCTGATGCAGCATCTACTAATAAACTCCATTTAGCACTATCTGTATTAGTAGTTAATGGCTGTGAACCAGAAGATGTATGAGCTGTTAAAACAATAAAAATATTATTTGTTGAGGTGTCTTTAACTATATCTCTTTGTACATAAGCTGTTGAAGCTGCCCAGTTACCTTTAACTGTACCTAGTTCCTGGGTAACTGATAATTCTCCTGAACTATCAAAAGCTAAAACTTTAGAAGCACGATTAGCAGCACTTGTTGTAAAGTCGGTGCTGGTCATTGTATTAGTCCTAGATATTTTTAAAGAACGATTAACTTGTTCTTGTAAATCTTGACCTATAATTGTTAGTTTATCTAAAGCAGATTCATGTGTTTCTGCTGGGAAAGGATCGTTAGCAACATAGTCTGTGCCTTGTGTTAAAGCTGTAGCCCTACGCAATGTAACAGTTTCAGTATTAGTTGGAGCAGTTACAAAAACTATATTTCCACCAGACGCAGATGTAACACCAGTTATGGCATAGTTTGTTGATCCTGTACCCTCTGTTTTAACAGTTTCTGTACCAGCAGCTGATCTTACAATTACCTGAATATCAGTAGAAGCTGGAATATAAAAACCATAAGCAAATGTCCTATTGCTGCCATTTCCACTATAGGAATTTTTAGTCGTCAATGTTGAGATTGTCATATTTTAAAATGTTTGTAAAATTTGCAAAAAAAAACTGGAACATTGTCCAGCATATTTGTAAATTTATATTAATTTGTTATGTTTGTTAAGTAAAAAATTTATTTAAATGGATTTATTTCTGGAGGTCTATCAGGTTTAGCATTACCAGCTCCCCACCAATACTCCTGTCCTGTGCGTTTTCTTAATGCTTTTTCCTTTCTTCTAACCTCTTTATCAAATTTAGGATCAATCATTTGTTGTAATTTATCTACAACTAATCTTTCAAATGCTAATCGCATATACCAAAGAGAAGCCCCTGGGCTATATCGTTTAATATAATTAGAAAAATCTTTCCCCCAATTTACATCAAAATCATCTTCTGTAAACAAATCCATTATTTCTTTTGCGGGATTAATTAATCCTAAATTTGCTGTGTCTTGTAAAAAACCAACAGGAGATCCAGCAAGTGTAGTTGCTATTCCACCACCAAATCTATTAACAGATGAATATAAAAAATCACCAAAGATTGCTAAACCTCCACCATGAACAGCTGCGTTCATCCAATATTTTGCATCCATATTTTCTGATTTAGTTACATTTTTTCCTTTAGTGATATTTTTTAATTCATGTGTAAATGCACCAATCATAGTAGCTGTAAGAAAAAAACTTGTCATATATCCAGCTCTCCCACCAATTGTTTTAACATCAGCAAACAAAGCTCTTGCAATATGTGTATAAGCAATAGTTAAAGCAAAATTTTTATACATTCCTACTGATAATAATAATTCTCCTCCAACTGTTCCAGGTTTAGAATTTCCTTTTAAAGTTGCTTTAGCTCGGTAAGATGCAGATGGTACAGCAAATTCTATTTCTCTATTAATCCCATCCATTAATCTATCTGATAAATCTTTAGCAACACCCTGGGAAATATTTTCATTAGCAAAAATATCATCAGGGCGAATAAATTTTACTCCTTTATGATCATATTGTTTTGTTGAACGAATAATATTCCATCCATCTTCACCAATCCCATTGCGTTCAAAAAAATTTTTAAAAGATGGATTAAGTTTATTAAATTCTAAATTAGAATATTTTGATATGGTTCTAAAAAATTCCATCCCAAAACCCATTTTTCCCGCTTGTGTCATATGTGATAATCCACTTGCTCGGAGAACAGTTTCATTAATTCTTTTTGCTATTTCAGGAGCATAAATATCACCCATCATTCTTGCCTGGGCAGCACCCACAGTTAAAAAAGATTCTGCTATTAAACCTGATGACATTGCTAATTCAGCTAATTCATCCGAATATAAACCTTTGGTCATTTGTCTTAAATTAGAAAACATTGCTTGGGTTGAATCTAAACCATTAAATCTAGCTGCAATCCTGGTAAAGTTAAAATCTCCTAAAGCTAAAACTGATGCTGATCCAAGTTGTGCAGCTGTTAATAATTGGCGAACACCCGCTAAAGATCTTGATACAGAACCATCAACAGGAGCATTTAAAGATCCATTATGTAAACCCCAAATATTTTCAATTAAATTTGTTTTAACATTCATCCTGTCTGTGTTGGTTCTGCCAGGTATTTGTTTTTTTCTTTTTAATCCTTTTTGATCATCTAACTTACCTTGTTTTTTTAATGTGTCTTTCATCCATCTAATTGTTGCAGTTGGATTAGCTCCTAAAATTTCCAAAGAAGATATATCTCTTGCCATACTATCTAGGTGTCCAATTACAGTAGAGAAAGGATCTGATTTACCAAATTCTTTTTGATATTCTAACCAGGTATCTGCATCTTTAAATTTTAAAAAACGATGGTCTGTTCTTCTATTACCAATCATTTTTCCAAATCCCGCAGCTGTGCCAGGGCGAACTTTATTATATCCCTCGGTTGTTATTGTTTCCCATACTTCTTCCAAAGCATTAGATAGGCTGCCTTTATTAAATTTAAGTCCTGTTTTCTCATCTATCATTTCATCAAGATTTAACATTCCTTTGTTATTAAAATTACCATCTTCATCAAAACCACCTACTTTATTTACCCAGGCTTTTTTTGTAAATTTAGTAATTAAAATAGAATCATGCATTTGTGGCATTCCAAATTTTTTTAATTTTTGTATTCTTCCACCAGCTGCATTAAATTTTAATCTAGCAAATTCCATTGTTTCACTTGCAGCTTCCGCTAAATCTCTTGCCATAGGATTTCCTGTACTTCCAGGTTCAAACATTTCTCTTACAACATCATCCATCATATACTCATTTTTTGCCCCGCCTGTCATATTTCTTTTGAACTTTAAAATATAATTTGTCATTCTTTTGTAGAGCTGCCCTCGAACTGTTTGATAACGAGATTGTAAATCAGTAAAAGGCATTCTGTGATTTGGAGCAAGAGCTGCTAACATTGCTTCAGCTGGATCTTCTTCTCCACTTGCATTGCGAAAAGTTTGCATAAATTTTTTAATTCTTGCCTGGGCAACAAGAGTAAGCATTGCCTGTCTTTTCTTTTCCGCAGCTTCATGTTTTAAAGCATCAAAAGTAGCTTTACCCGCTTCTCTTTCTGCATCGCTTTTAGATAATCCCTGGGAAATAAAATCTTTTTCTAGGCTTTCAAAATGTCCTTGAATATCTGCTTTTTTCTTATCATCGATAATACCCTCTTTATTGGCATTATTAATACATTCTTTCAAACTCATACTACACAATCCCTCAATCTATTTATTATTGCCTGGTCATTATTAATATCTTCCAGGGCTTGTTTAGCAGTTATCATATCTGCAACAATTTCTTCTTCTTCTACTCTTGATGATACAGAAAATTCTTCGTCTTTAAATTCGTTAATAAGTTTTTGATCTTCTGAAAGCTCTATACTTTCTTTTGTTTTTTGTTTTGGATTATAAATAAAACTTTCTCTTGTAGAAAAATCTTTATTTATTCCTTTATTTTCTACAAATCCTTTATTTTTGTAAAAAGTTTTAAGCCTATTAATTGAAGTAGCTCCAAAATCTTTTGATGGTGTTAAAACAATCTTTTGATTTGTTTGATCTGCATATTCTATTAAATCATCCATTGCTTTAGATCCCAATCCTTGGTTTCTTTGTTCTTTTGGAATAATTATTCTTGATAAATTAATTTCTTTTTTTGCTATATTTTCAGAAATATCTATTACAAAACCTTTATTTTCAAATTCTGTAATTATTTTATTTAAACTTTTTTCTTCTGTTCCAGGGCTTGTTTTTGATTCTCCTTGATTTTTCTTGCTAGATCCAGAACTCCTTTTCCCAATTTTTTCTCCGATAGTAAACCCTCCCTCATTTTCGATGAGTATGGGTTTTTCTCCTCGTTTGACGAAATTATCTGTTTTTTTATAGCCATCTAGTACCCCTATTTTTTTTATCTGATTATATACAATATTGGGATTATCTCCAATACTTAATAAATATTCATGTGGTATTAATCTACCTGTATTTAAATATCTTACAAAAGCTCGTCTATAAGATTCATCTCCTGGAATATCAATATTGTGTAAATATACCTTATAGCCCATTTCTTTAAAACCTGTAATTTTATTTAAAAGAGCATCAAAATCTTTTCCAACAACAGGGAAAACAACATTTTGACCTTTAGTCATAACTCTTTCTAAAAATTTTAATATAGTTTTTCCAGATTCTTCATGCACAACTCCAGCCCCTTTTCCATCGTCATATTCTGGAAATAATTTTTTTGCTTCATCCACATCTACCAAAATTGCTTTTAATTTTTTAACTAAAGGAATAGCTTCAATAACTGATTTACCGCTACCAGGTTTACCCATAACAAAAACAATTTTCTTTTCAGCATTAGGTTTTCCTGTAAATAATCTATCTTCATATTTACTATGCCCCGCATTATAATCTAAAATTTCAACTGCTTCATTTTGTATTTTTATTCTTTCAGGAGTATCTATAATGCTTTCAGTAGTAGCTTTGCGATCAAAAGCCAATTGAGCTTTTTCATAATCATCAAGAGCATCACTTAAATTTTTAAATTCTGGTAATTTTTGTTCTTTTCTAATTTTATTAGTTGCTGCAAGAGCATCCGCTAATATTTCAGGATCTATTTTATCTAGGATAGGTTGAATAATTTTTCTATCAATAGGAGTAGAATTTTTTAAAACTTCTTCTGCATCAACACTAAACTCTCCTCGTTCAGTTTCTTTAACTAATTTACCCGATGCAGTATCAAAGACATAAGTATCATCTAATACTTCTGTAATTTCATTTTCTAAAAAATCACCTTGATCTTTTTGACCTGTGCCGCCTATATCGGAAAATTCTTCCTGGGGTTTTGCTGTGCTTAAATCTTCTTCTTCAGGGATGCGATTGTTCTGGATTGGAGATTTTTCAACACTCCCAGATCCGCCAACATCGTACCCATCGAAATCGCCTCGTACATTTGCTCTGTCGATAGCTTCTTCGAATTGTTTAATGGCTGCACTTTCGTTTCCCTCGGCATGGAGTTTTGCTGCGATGTTGAGGTCGTCTGCAAGTTGGTTGCCACTTCTGGTTGCTTGTTTTTGGATAAATTGTAAGATTTTTTCATTTATTAATTCCCTATTTTTATTGTATGATTCATCAAGTACATTTTTACCTGATGAGTTTATTTTAGTTTTTTGTAAATTCAATCTTTTAAATAAATTTTTATCAGCTTTTAAACCTTTAATAACTGTATCTAAAATGTCTGCCTTGTTTGTAAATAACGATTTAGTAATAAATTCTGTACCTAATAAATCTGTTTGTTCTACTACTTGTGTTCCACTATCCATTGCTTGGAGAATAATAGACCTGGCTTTATCTATATTACTAGGATCAGTTTGTTTTAATAATTGCAAAATAGTTTTATGCATTGATTTATCTTTAACTAAACTTGCTACCATTGCCGCATGAGCTGCGGAAAATTGTCCTCGAATAACTAAATCAAAAGCATCATCTGATAACCCCTCCATTGCCATTGCTTCTTTAACAAGGTTAGATCTTTTAGGTAACATCCCTTTAAAATCTTCAAAATTCTTTTTTGATATTCTTAATATTTTAGCAGCATCAATAGATGTGCCACTTCCCTCCTGAATATTTTTTATAGCAGCCCAAATTTTTATTTGATCAGGAGAATAACCATCTGCTTCTCGGTATAACATTCCAACAAGTTTTGGTTTTTGTCCATCATTTTGAGCTAATATTCTTTTTGCCAATCCTAGTCTTTGATGACCATCCGCAATAACTTTTCTTCCATCAGCAAATTCATAAACCATAACAGAGTTAGATGCATGGGGATTCCATTCAGTTACATCTTTTAATCTATCGGTAACTCCAAATGCATCTCCGCCCTCTTTGTATTGAAAAAGATTTGCATCAACTTCTAATTCATCAATTTTAAATTCTACAAAACCATCTGAATATTCTTTCACTCCCTCATCAAGAGTTATTACAGGTTTTTCTTCTATAGGAATTGTTTCATTAACAAAATTATCTTTTGCTTCTTCTAAATTTTTTAAATGATCTATATCATTTTCTGTATTTTTTTTAAAAGGATTGCTCTTAATTTCAAATTTTTTATTTTCTTCCATATCAAGAAAACGATATAAATTTTTTGTTTTTAAATTATTTGGCAGCCCTTTTACAAATTTAATTAAATCTTCTTTTGGCAATTCTGATAAAGCATCCATAATTAAAGTTTTAACTTCTGGTTGCGTTTCAGTTGTTTTATTAATAATAGATGTTAAATTTTTTTCTAACCAGGCTTCAGGATCTTTGGCAATTTTATATTCTTGATATTTAGCAAAAGGTATTGCTCCTGATTTAAATAGACCTAAAACAACAGCTGACAATGTTCCACTTGCAACACCAACAGTTACTATTGTTGCAACACTTTGTTTTAAAGAATGCTCTATGCCTAGTTCAGAATTATTCCAATCATAAACTCCAACTTGGATAGCTGATTCTGCTACCATTCCTAAAACTGCTTCAACTGCAAAAGTTTTAAGAAATTGCATTGCTACTACTCCAGTTGTTGTATAACCAAATGTTGCAAAAGAAATTGGTAAAGTTGCTAAAACATATGGATCAGTTATACCAGCTCTAGCTCCAGCTGCTATTTGCCCCCAATTCCATCCAAATAATCCAGGCTCGGCATTAGCCATAACATCTTTATTTGTTCCCCAGGCATCTTTAGCTTTATCAATAACCTCTTGATCAACTTGCTCTCTTGTTTTTAAATCTGCGTATTTAACTGGATCTGATTTTTTCATTTGATTTATTTGATCAAAATACCAATCATAATGAGCTTGTTGTGAATTTTGATAATTTTTTTCTAAATCATTTAAATTATTAATTTTTAAATTATTATTATCTCTATCTAAACTTGTTTTAATTTCGGGTAATTCCAAAGTATCAGGATGATTTAAAAATAAAGGGTTGGGAAAATCATCAGTTAAAATATCTTTATTCTTATTCCATTCTTCATTAAACACTTCTGCAAATCCAATTGCTTTTGAATCAGATCTATATCTACGATAAAAATCATCTTTTGCTGCACGATAATTATCTAAATATAATGTCCTTTGACCTTTGGCTTTGTTCGCCATGTTGTATTGAGATAAATGTTTTTGTTCGTTAAAAAAAATTCCACTCATATTATTTTAAATAATCCTTAATTAAATTTAAATCTAAAATAAAATACCCGCTTTCATTATTTTTTGTACCAACATATTGAGGATCTTGATTATCCCAAGGAGAATTAAAAGATATAATATATTTACCATCACCTACCGCCCACAAATAAGGCTGAAATTTCCCCTCTTTTCTATTAAAAACATCTCCATTTAATTTAAATTCACCTGTTTCAGATCCATTATCCCAAATAGGAACTTGCCCATTAAGTAATGTTTTGCGTATATCTTTGTATATATCTGAATCTGTTCCATGAAAAAATTTTTTTATTTGAAATTCGAATGTATCTGTTGCCATCCAACTTGGAGCAAAAGTAGCCTGATCATTAAATTCTGCAATGCCGCCATGCTTTACTCCATTTTTTGTTGATCCACCAATTAATTGATCAATAATATTGGCATATATTTCTTTATCAAATGTTCTGGATTTTGGATCTGCTCTTTTTAAATAAATCATATTAGCCATATCAAATATTGTTTCATTGATTGATGCATCAGCATTAATAAAAGAACCATCTAAAGTTTCTGTTAATACTTTTTGTGCGTTTTCTTTATAATAAGCTCTATCTGTCCCATAAAATAATTCAGTTGCTTTGTTACTCGTATTATCTTTTAAAGCAAAACCCGCAAAGAAATCAGCTGCCAATTCTCCAAGTTGAAAATTATCTGGATTTGAATTCATTAGCCCCGCTATGTGTGCAAAATAATGTGATTCTTTTTTACCATCGCCTTTATTTAAAATTTCTTCAAAAACATTATCTGCATCAACACCAAATTTTGAAAACTTATCAATTAAATTAATTTTTTGATCAATACTTGTTTCATCACTTTGCCAATAATTCATAATCATTTCTTGCTCTGCTTTTGTTAAGAAATCTCTCCTAGTATTATAAACAGCAGCAGTTTGATTTCCATCACCTACTCGATTATTAACCCAGCTGCTCCATTCTTCAGGAGAAGCATTTAAATTCATTGGCTCTAAATTTATTTTATTTACTTGATCAGCCCATTGGAGAGGATCTTTTGTTAAAGCAGATGACATTTTATCTCTAGTTATTGTCAGGGCTTTTAATTCTAATACATCTGAATTACTAACTCCTCCAACTTTCTCTTTTTGTGGAACAGCTGCATTATAAAATGTAGATTCTATTGATTCTGTAGTATTAGATTTTTCAATTTTAGCTTGTACTTCTGATATTCTTGCATCAAGAGTTATAATATTAGATTGTCTTGCTTCTCTAAATGTTGCCCACATATTAAAATGATCATCTATTTCTTTTATAGTATCAGTATCACCTAAACTTTCTGCAATTAATCTTGCAGCTCCTAAATCTTGAAGTCCATTTTTAGGCATTAAACCATCTTTTAAACTGCTTGTAATTTCACTAACATTTGATTTATTTTCAGCAATCATTCGCTTTGTATTTGTTGCTGCGGAACTTGCTAAAGCATCAACTTTATTTTTTGCGGCAATATCTAAAGTTGCTCGTTGTTCAAGTGATAAATTTTTAAAAGGATAATTATGTGTTTTTCCTTTTGCTAAAGCAAGATAACCCTCTGGATCATCAGCAATCATTAATTTAGCCTGGATAAAACTTAATTCTCCCTGGCTATATTGTTCAGCTAATTCCGCTGTAATATTAATAATGCCGCCCTCAAAGGCTTCTTCGTGAATACCTACAACTCCATTTAATCCAAGCAATCTATTTTTAGCAGTTATTTGATCTAAACCATTTCCATATTCTAAATCATATAATAATTCTTTATGTTCAGCTTTATATGCAGATGTGCGTTGAGATAATCCTGTTTTAAAAGATCCATTCATTACATTCAATTTTAAAGCGGCTACTTTATTATCAAACTTTACTGAAAAATCCTGGGCAACAACATCATCTTTTATTGTTGCTAAAATTTCCTTTTTTTTTGCAGCTGCTGCATTAACAAAATTTTCTTCATTGGTTTGATAATCTTGACCAACTGTAAAATCATGGGCATTAGAAGTTAATCCTGGCTTCTCTTTTGTGCCATTAAAAGTAAAATCCATTTTTTCATGCAAAGAATTTTGCCTATCCATTTTTAATTGAAAAACATCCATAGTTGTTTTTTGTTTTTCTAAAGTATCAAGCATTTTCATATCTTGATTACTTAACTGTTCAGCTTTTTTTGCTTTGTTTGATTCTTGCTGTTGGAATAAATCTAAACCAGTTGATGCAACTTGTTTTCCTACTTGTCCAATTGCATCGGATGCTCTTGAAAAATCACTCGGATTAAAACGAGTTTGACTGTAGGTATTAGGAGCTTTATTAGTTACTCCTGTTTGTTTACTATATCGTAAAATTTTAACCATTATATACTCCCATGTTAGCCAATATCATTCTATTACTCTGATTAAGGTCGATTAAGTTTTTAGTAAATTCTTCCTGGCTTTTTAACATTGATTGATTAAATACCGATTGTGTTTTAACTTGTTTATAACCACCATAAGATCCAATCATAGATCCAGCTGCACTAGCTATTCCTGTTATTCTTGCAGCTTTTGCATTCATTTTACTAATAGCTGCTTGTGTTCTAAATTGACCAGCCTGGACAATTTGTGCATTTGAATCAACTCTTGCATTATATAATATGTTTGCTTTTTCAACTTCTGCATTTGCTCTATTGCTATGTAAAATTTCTATAACAGTTGGGCTATCTAAACTTACACCTGATTTAGCATAATTAACAAAAGTATCTGATTCAAAAGAATCATAATTTTCTTCAAAGGCAGCAATATTTTGATAAGCTAATTCTAAAGTTGCTTTTGAGTTTGCATCGGCTAATTCAGCATTTTGATTTGATATTGCTGCATTAGCATCATTAGCAGCTCCTTGTGCCATACCACTATAAATACTTGTACCAGCTGAAATTCCAGCACCAACTACCATCATAGTTCCTGGATCGTAATTTATTCTGTTGCTAAAAGCATAGCTATCATCTGGAGATCCAGGAGTTTTAATCATTTGTATATCCTCGCATATCGTAAGTAATCTTGTTCATTTTGGTATTTTGGCATCTCGCCCTCTAATGTCATTCCTAACCACTCGGCAAATTTTTTACCTGTAGCGAAATCTTTTTTTACTGCTGTTTGTAACCTTACAACATCGAACTTATCTACTAAAAAATGTAAACCCTGTTTAATAACTTTAGCCGATGTAATAGGATGTTTAAAGGATAATTGACTTGCCATTACCCATCCCTCGTAAACACCTTTCCATAATGGAATGATGCCGCCACTACAGATAATATCTTTATTATTATCAATAGCAGTAAAACTCATATCTTTAACTTCTAAACCATCAAGCATTGGTCGTAAACTTTTATCCACTTGCGTATAGGATGAGTTCATAATTCCTTGAACCATACTATGTGCATGATCTTTTTTAAATGCAATTAAACTAGCCATCGTAAGTTGAAAATTGAGGATAAAGAGCAATAACATTCATTGGCAATGGTTGATTTTGTTGAATAACAATAAATCCATCGGTGTCATAATCTCCATCAAACTCTATTTCTTTATCTCCTGTAAATAAAGGCACAGCTGTGTCCATCGCAGCTGCACTAGATCTAAATGGTACTCGGTCTAAATTACCAGTTGAGTTGCCAACTAGCAAACCAACTGTTTCAAATAATCGTACTGTTAAACTATGAATGCGTTTACTTTTTCCCTGGGCAGTACCATCCTGGCTACCCGCTTCTAATCGCATTGTTTGTAATGTAGAATTATATCCTAACCCTACTTGTACTGTTGTTGAAGATCTATCTAAAGTAATTGTGCCTGTTGCACTTACAGTTTTATTAGGATGACTAGCACCATTAGCAAGTATTGTAACTGATTGACCAATTAAATGTTGTAAGCCTGATATTGTTGTAGTTGCACTTCCTGAATAACTTAATCCACTATCAACAAAGAAAGCTGCTGTTAAATCTGAACCATAATCAACAGGTTGTAAATATTCCACATACCTCCTGGTAACACTATTGATTGTTCGTTTAACAATAAGATAAGTAACATCTTCATTTAAATCTCCTGGAATTGTTGCTACACTTTCAACAACTGCATTTCCTGTTCCAAATACACCGCCCAATATATGTCTGTGCCATCCAACAACTTGCTCGTTCCTGGCATAAGTTAAACCCGATAAAACTCCATCGGTTCTTACACACCATAAAATACTTTGCGGCTCTTGTTGATATGACATTTCTGCAATACCTGAATCAGAAATATGTTCTGCTAGGATAGTTAAATCAGGAGCTACAAAACCATCGGTATCGTAATTATAAACTAATTCTCTAACTTTTCTTTTTGCTCGTTGAACAAACATTGTAGCATTACCAATTGATACTGCATCAATATCTGATGATCCATAACTTGATTGTTTTTTAATTTGAATATTTGTCGGGGTAATAGGTTCAGCAGATGAGGAAGCTGTAACTGAAAATTCGCCACCCGCAGTACCCGCAATTAAAGACCTGGTAACTGTTAAATATTTAATGGCATTACCTTTATTAGATGCAATGGAATATGTCATCGCATCACCAGAGTTTGATCCAACTGTAAAATCTTCTAAAGATCCTGTTTTACTAAACCATAATGTTTGAGGATCATTATTACTTGATGCAAATATTAATCGTTGCTCATAAAATGTTACGCAGCTTGGATAAGATCCTGTATGTTTATTTAACACAGGGCTAGTTAATTTTGTAACCACATCGCTACCTCCAGCAGAAAATGTTCCATATCCACCTGTGTTTAAATTTACACCAGAAGAATCTTGTAATTCAAATTTTAAATCAGGAGCAGTAACAGTACCAGCAGAAGCATAAGCAGTATAAGCAGATGTATTCCAATTTGCTCCAACAGCATCGGCTAATTGAAAAGTTGTTGTTGATGGAACAGCTTTAACAGTAAAGGTTATTCCATTGACTTGTGTCATTCCTTTTACACCTGTAATTGTAATATCTTCACCTACTGCCAAACCATGAGCTGCGGATGTAGTAACTACACCAGGATTAGCAGCTGTAATAGCTGTGATAGAAAATTCATTTAAAACATTACCAACTTTATAAACATTTCCATTTAATTGCGTCATACCACCAATACTAGCAAAGGTAATAAAATCGCCTTTTATAAAACCATGATTTGTTGATGTTGTTACCACACCTGGATTTGCTTTTGTAATAGCACTCACAGTAATATCTGTGCCAGTTGTTATTGATACTTCTGATAAAGCCCAGGATGTATGAGCTGTTCTTGATAATTTTCTAATTGAATAAGTTGGATGCACCAAATACATAATGTCTGAACTTTGAGCAAATTTAATATTGGGAATATCTGCTGTGGCATAAGGAGATGCTATTTCATAAATTCTAACAGCTGTGCCACCAGATGAATAAGCTGTATAAGCGGATGAATTAATAGCTGTTCCATCATAATTTTGTAAAGAAAAAGTATTGGTTGCTGTATTAGCAACTGTAAAAGTAATGCCATTTAATTGTGTCATTCCTACTACTCCAGAAATAATAACATTATCACCATTACTAAAACCATGACCATTAGAAGTAACAACTGCTGGGTTAGCAGCTGTAATAGCTGTAATATTTTTTGCTGTTTCTGTGATGACACCACCATCACGATAAAATCTAATTTTTTGATTACTTAATTCTAAAATATAAGTATCGGTTGTAGAAAATTCAAAAGGAATAATTCTTGTTTTATTATCACTATCTCTAACTTCATGGATAAATTTTGTACCTGGTCGCCTAGATGCTCCACCATGAGGATAGACAGTAAAATTTTCTAAAGTTTTTGCTCCATTAAAATATTTACCTAGATCTGTTCTACCATCTAATTGCGGTGATAATTCTCCCGCTGTAAAATTAGAAATTGCAAAAGATGCTCTTGCCATTAATTAAAGCCTTGCTGTTATAAATTCGTTTGCTTCTAACTTATCCGCAGTACCCTCGGTAGCATCCAAGAACCTTGCTTCTCTTATTTTATCTGCATAAGCAGATTGCATAATTTGTACTACTGATGTTGATTGTGTAATTGCATAAGCTAATTCACTTGATAATCTTGCAGCTATTGCTTCTTGCAATAAAGAATCATATTCATTTACATCTGTAATTCTTGCTAAATAAACAATAAAAATTTCTGATTCATCGGTTAATAATTTTCTACCCTCAATTTTATGAATATCACTATCTACTTCATTTGAGTATTGTGTTCTAATTACTCTTAAACAATCAGATGGTAATGTATATTGATAAGTAAATTGAAAAGCGGGTGTATCTGTGTCAGCTGCTAACTCAACTCTTTTAATTAAACAATTCCAATTATGAGATCTAAATACAGCATCTCTTACTGATATATATCTTTGATTAAGTAACCTTGCATTTTTACTATCTTCTGTAAGAGATATTATATTTGATGCTCCTAAAGAATTTAATGCTGAATTACAAATTTCTACTGTTGATGCCATTATTTACCTTTTTTGGGAAATCCAGCTTTCATATTTTTATATGCTGCTGTGCTTACTGTTGATTTAGATTTTGGTCTTGAAGTACCAGCTTTTTTTCTTGCGTTCATGTTTGCGTATAATCCTTTTTTAGCCATAAATCTCCTTGTTAAAAAAAGGGGGCTAAAAAGCCCCCATAATATTTATATTGAATAATACACCCAGAAATAAATTGTACCTGTGATGGCAGCACCACCAGTAGTAATTTTTAGATCTGTTGCAGAACTTACTTTATAGCCTAAACCAGCAACCGCAGTATTTGCAGCTGTTGATCCGCCAAGCATAGATTGAACTTGCCCAGCAGCATTCCAAGTACCAACAGCAGCTAAATATCTGTCATCGTCACCTGAATCGCCTACTTTTAAAGTTGAAGATCCACCAAGAGCATCACATTTCAAGATTACATCGTGAATTGATGCACCCGCTGGTATTCTTCCTATCGTTATATCTGATCCACTTCCTAAAGATGATGCTTCATAAGTATCATGCCAAACCATAATTGGGCTGGATGAATTATTTGAATCAATCATCACACTAGGAGATGCATCAAGATTAGTAATGTTTACACTTTTTACACTAGCCATATCTATCTATCTCCTATTCGTTACAAGCGATTTCAACGATTTTTTCTTCTTCCATACGAGTTGCCCCTAGATCCATACAATAGTAGACCTGTGTAGAATAAGATTTATCATCTCTTTCACTTATTTTTGCGGTTATATCTTTACCAATACCTAACTTGATACCATCAGATGCAAAAGCAATAACTTGTCTGCTTGGAGTTGCGTCTGCTGTAAGTAAGTTAGAAGTAATAAAGTCGAATCCTAAAAACGAATTGATGTCCCCTTGGGCTAAAGCCTTAACAGTATTGAAGTCTGAACTTTTCACCTCTGTGGTGTTTAGAAGATCTTCAACTTGTTCTGGAGAAACGACACAAAATCTTTTTACAGATGGATCTATATCATTTTCGTCTAGGATTTTTTTTGCGGATAGTAATTTAGCCACAGTTAAACCAGCAGAACCATGAGCTACTTTTTGAGTAGATGGTAAAGCGGTTGAAGTTGCACCTGATACACCTGTTTTAGCTGTACCTAATGCTGCTGTGATAATTACTGAATCCATTGCTCGTCCCATTGCTGCCGCAGCTGCTTTAGCATAAGACGAAGTTGGATCGATTAACATACGAATTTTATCCGCATCGTCAATCAGATCAGCCCATTCGTAAGTTGCAGTTGTTAAGCTGCGTCTTGAATGAGGAGTATCGATTTGTGGAGTAGATCCATGTCTTGATGTTCGTAGTTGAGCTGTAACTTTGCCGATTTGCTCAAAGAAAGAATTTTTTCCTTTAATTGATTCGACATCTACAGCACCTCTTAATTGCGATCCCATTTGCTGGGAAAGCATTTGAACATTAGCAGAATATTGCTCCACAAAAGAAGTTGTTATATTAACTGACATAACATTTTTTCCTTTATAGTTTATTGTTTAAATCGGTTTGCTTATCCATCATGGGGCATTCCTGGATTTTAAATCTTTTGGATTTCTAGTCTTTCCCAGCTGTCTTGTTCGCCTTTCGGTTATGAACTATCCACCCATTGCTGGTTGGAAACTTATTTGAGAATCGGTTTGTGGTTTTTTTTCCCGAAGCTCTAAAACTTGTTGTACTGCCCTATCGTGATCTGGATGTGTTTTATTCCAGTAAGGCATATTAGGTTGTGTTAATTCTCCTATTTGTTTATCAATATCAGTTGGAGATAAGAAGCTACCATCGCCCTCTGCTCGGATAACATCTTCGCCCATCTTATCAGCGATACCCATAAACATTTTTACAATACCAGGATGATCTTTTAATTCTGATCCATCTTGTAATTGTAATTTTAAAATATCTTCACTAGCAAAAGTTTGTGCTGCTTGTCTTGCTTTCATAATACTAGGCTCAAATTGTTGACCTAATTCTTTTCGCAATTCTAATTCACCTTGATGTTTTTGCTGCTCTAAATCTCTTGTCATTGTATCAGTTGCACTTGATTGCATCTGATTATAATAATCTAAAATGCCCTGGGCTTGTTTTGTTGATAAACCTAAACCATGAGCTGATGTTTTAAAATTATCTAAAACTTCTGGTGTTTCTGTTTCATAATTTAATTCATATCCTTTTGCTTCATCAGGTCTACCAGCTGCGGAATGAAAGCTACTCCAATCCTCATCAGTAAAATTATTTGTTGGTTTAACAATTTTATCTGCACCAAGCATTCCTTGTGCATTAATATAACTTTTAGCTAAAGATTCTACTGAACTAAATTTAGTTAATGAATCATTTGTTTGTAAATCCGATGGCAAGGATGACATCCAATTTGTTTCTTGTGGTTGTTCTTGGATTGCTCCAGGCTGCTCTTGCGTTTGTTCAGGGGCAGTTGTCTGATTTTCTTCCATTTACTTATCCTTTGTGTTTATAAAGTTATTAATATGAAGCACAACACTTCGTTGCCCCTCTCTTACAAAAGTTTCATTTGCATTATCTGGTACAAATGTACTTGATGTATAAAAACATCGTCTTTGTAAATCTTCTAAAACTCGTTTTCCCTCATCGCTACCAAAAACAAATTTATATTCTTTTATTAATTGTTTAATTACATCTTCTGCTTTAACCGCCACCCATTACCTCCTTTAATGCTGGGGTTGCTGATCCAGCAGCTTCCGCCATTTGTTGCGTTTGATCTAATTCTTGTTGAGCTTGTTGTGCCTGTTGTCTTTCATCTCGCATATTTTTTACTTCTCCCTGGGATCGTAAAACTTTTGCTGGAACACCTAATACATCTGCAACATGATTTGCCATAGCATCGGTATCTAATATATCTAACACAGGAGCTAATTGATTAAGCGGTGTTAAAATTTCCATTGTTTGAACAATAGCCTGAACATCTTGACCTCGCTGTGCTTTCGCTAAAGGAGAAACATATTCAATATCAATTTCTAATCCTTGTAATTCTTCTGGAGCTTGGGGTAAAACACCTTGTCGCATTAATATAGCAAAAGACCTGGAGATAAGTGGTCGTAACATCTCTGCTTGTAATCTTCCAAGAACAGGAGCTAGTAATCGCATTTTCTCCTCATTTCTTTTCATTACTTCTGTTGCTGTCATTTGCACATTTTGTTCCATTAATATTTGATCTACAAAATAAGCCTGTCTAATTGCTTGTCGTCTTTGTTCCTCCATGTTTAAACCCACAGGAGTATTAGCCTGGATGTTTAATGGTTCAATTCTATCTCTTGATCCTGATCGGTAAAAATTTAATCCTCCTGGAGTAGTCTTAATAGGTAAAATAAAACTATCATCAGGTACTAACAAAGGTGGATCAATTTGTTTTTGTGCAGCCCTAATAGTTGTTTCAGACATTTTATTAACCATTTTAATATCTGCCAGGGCAATCATGCTTGGAGATCTTCCATAAACTTCATTGCTTGATTTTGTCCATCTAGGGATCAAATAAGGAAACTCCTCAAAACCACCCATGGATATCATCTTCATGTCTTCAGGATCAAAATAAGCGGACATAAAGGGCATACTTTTGTTATCTGCTTTGTATGGGTTAGCTGCATCATTTGGCATAACCGCATGAACAATTGTTAATTCCATATAAGGATCTTTATCCGCAACTTTTTTTATTCTTGTTGAAACATTTTCCTCACCAAACATCTGAACAATATTTCTAGCTGCCATCTTGCAGCTGCGGAATACTGTATCAATTCTTCCTTTAGAATTTTCCTGGATATAAATTTCTTTTATGTGCCTGGTTGTAAATCGTAAAAGATCATCATTATCTCCCTCAATATACATACAAGCAGTACCAAATGAACATAGATCTAAATATAATTCATGTACCTCTTGTTGAAAATTAGACCTGTCAAAAGCAATATACATTGCCTGGTTAGCTGATTCTAGCCATTCCATGTTTTCATCAGTAGCTAATTCTTCTTGTTTAAATCGTAATGAGAACCAGGGGGTAGCCGCATTTGTCAACATACCATGTAAGGAGGAAGAAAGTAGGTTCAATGCGTGTAAAGCTGTTCCATCATAGATTTGTTCGGTTCGCTTATCGCCCCTGGATCTATCTTTAATAACATCTGCTCGTCTAGGTAAAACATAATCAGCTATCTCTTGCCAATGACTTTCCCAGTTTGTTCGCAGATCTACTAATTTTCTATATCGATTGTGTAATTCTATAACTGGCATTCTATTCTCCTAAAGATAATTTTAATTTATTAATGCCACCGATTGTGTCTGATAATAATGTTGATTTTTTTGGTGGTTTTTTTCCACTCATTTTAGCACCAAATTGTGTTTTATATTCTTTAAATGCTTTTTCTGGAGTAGCTGCATCTTTTAAACTTTTTCCAGCATCTAATCGCATTACTGTTCCACCAATTCCAGGAACAGCTAAAGACAATGCACCTACCGCTAAACCTTTAAATTTGTTTTGTGATTGTAACATTTTAGATGATATCGCAGTTGAAGTCATTGCTCCTGAATTATCTCCACTACCCATTGCACTATTTGATTTTCCATACTTCATTTCTTTACCAGCACTATTTGTAATATATGATTTGCTTACTTTTTTTCCCGCAGCTTGTGCAGATAAATATCCTTTTTCATCTGTGCGAATAAAATTGCCACCATCTTGAATAAAATAACTTCCTACTTTAGCTAGTTTTTGATTTACCATTTCCTCATTAACAGCCTGGGAAACAGATCCACCAAACATTTGATTACCCGCAGCTATTTGTTTTTTCTTTTCTGTATCAGCAGCTTTAATAAGAGCAATTTTTTTAACATTTTTATTGAGTTGATCCCTATCTCTTTCTCCTCCGCCATAACTTCCACCACCTGTATTTGCTGTTGTAGATCCCATTATTCGCCTAATTTCTTTTTATAAATAACATTAGGATCATCCATTAACCCACTTGATCCTGTTAATACTGTTGGTATTTTATTTGCTTTACCTTTTTGTATTGTTTTAGATGCCATAGAATTTTGATGATATGTAGGAGTTTGATTTGGTACTGGAGGTGCTGGTGGTGGCGGTGGCGGGGTTGGTGTTTTTGGTCTTAAAAATCCCATGATGTTATGCTCCTAAAGGGTTATAATTATTATCTGCCGAAAATTGTTTTGGCATTGAATCGTTTAAATCTAATTCTTGTGAAGCAACAGCTGCGTTCATAAAGCTGTCGCAAAAATGAGAACTCCAATCGTGTACTGGCTTTGAATAGGTTCTTTGTTTATCTAAATACTTTCTGTGATACCATTTAAGCGAATCTAACAGCGGTTTAGAGTTCTCTAAATCAAACCAACATTTGCTCAAAAATAATTGGGCAGCATGGATCTGATCTTCTTTCGGTAGCTTTGGACACACTTTAAGCGGTTTAAGCCCCAAACTATATGCATATTCTTTTCTCGATTTTCCTGTACTCATTTCCCTGGTTTCAATATCATGCGGGAAGATAAATGACCTATAGAAGTAATCTCTCTCCCTTATAAGTTGAGCATAATGATCTAAACCCTCATTGTTATTTGAGTAAGTATCAATAATATTAAAGCTCCTACCAATCTGTTGAATAAATATTAGACAACATTTATCAGATATACCTAAATCAAAATAGACATCTACAGGATAACCAGGATCATAAGGCACTCTAGTTATATGTTTCTTTTCTTCTATCTCCTGGACAAACTTTGCAAAGACTGCACCACTTCGATTAGCCATCCATGAACATTCCATCTCCTGGTCATACTGATCAGGTGTCATTAGCTTTCTCATTTGAGCTAACTCTTTATCATCCACTAATTTAGTTTCTGATGCTTTCCAGGTAATAGTGTACCATTCTGAATCTACTTTTGCTTTCTCATGTAAATCATAAAAAGCATCCATTCCATTTGGTGTGCCAATAAAACAAACACCGCCCTTACGATCAGCAATAGCGGGACGAATTATTTCAGGAAACATTCTGTCATCCATCTGTGCATACTCATCACAAAATACATAATCAAAGAACTGCCCCCTGGCACTATCGGGATTTTCTGATCCAAATAATTGAATACGAGATCCATTGGGAAAATCTGCTCGTAATTCTGTTTCGTTGTACTTCATTCCAGGTATTACCCTGGTGTACATTTTAATCATATCCCAGGAAATTAATTTAATTTGTACCCTGGTTGGGGCAAACATTGCTCCTCTAAAGTTTTCTCTATCAGTAGTTAGAGCTAACTTAATTAAATGGTTTACACCAAATGTACTTTTACCTCCTCGTCTATGCATTACACAAACACCAAAGCGGTATTTGTTTAATTTATTGTGCAGCTCTTGTTGCTGCGGTCTTGGGGTATAAGGAATTGATATTATCTTTTCCATTAATGTATTGTTGTTGGAATATTAAAATGAGAATTCATTTGCTCAATTTCAAATTGTTCCATTAAAATATAACAAAGATTTTTGGCTTCGGTGTCATTGGTAAATCCTGTAAATTCTATTGTTATTTTTTTTGTATCTTCACTATAAATTAAAGATGCGTAAAAATGTTTGTTCGTGTGCGTCAATGTTTTTATCTCCCGATATATATATATAAACAGCGGAGGGTTTTTTCCTGGGTATATGGGCTGTCATATATTCCAAAAAAGAACCAATTTCTGCCAATTCAATTCATTAAGATCGTAAAACCAGGATTAATTCCTGGACTATCCAATCATCAAGGCGATGTTCAATTCAATTCACAAAACAAAATACAAAGTTTGCGTATCAACTTGCGTATCAATATATTATTCGAAGCTCATATCGTGGGTGCGAGAGCTTTCACTTTGTCTTTTAAAATACCGACATCCCCGCCCTTATCTTCTATCTTCTTTGTTCCATCATCCCATATAAATTTATAGGTAACATTACTATCTTGTTCTATCTTACTCTTATCACCATAAACTCCAATGAGCTTGGAAGCTGCCCAACGATAATGATGCAGCCTCTCTCTATTCCATTGAACATCTTGCGGTTTAATATCCTCTTGCAATAAATCAAAGCAATGATCCAAGTGCGTTGCAGCTCCAACAGATCGTGCTGCCATAATCTTATCAGCAATCTCCTGGCTCTCTCTCATCCATTTATAAACTGCGGATAGACTAGGATAACCCTTTTGTTTTGTTATCGAGGTTAATGTGTTCCCCAACTGTATCTGCTCCAGGATCTTGTCCAAGTAGTTCTTCAAGTCTTTTGGCATTGTTTTTATATTGTTTTAAATTTGCGTATGATTTTAATTTTCCCTGATAAGTTTTTGCACCTGTACTCATTCCTCCATGATACTTGCAGCGACCACTTTCCAATGCTTTTGCCTGGCAAGGATTGCCATCATATTTGCGTCTAGCTCCACAAGGAATTTTCTTTGATGGTCTACCTACCATTTAAACCAAAAAAAAGATGCTATACTTTGCATCATATTAAGATTTGTATGTTATTTTGTTAATAATGTAAAGTTTATTAACATTATCTTTATTGATGCGATACATCATTATATAAATTGCTTCCATATATTTCTCTTTTACCCATTGTCTTGATAGTTTAGTTCTCTTACCTAACCACACCCAGGAAGCTCCTTTTGCTTTCGCCCAGATTACTTTACGCATTTTTTCATCTTCCAACTCTATTAATAATTTTGTCGCTATCTCCCATCTATCAATTTGTATTTGCTCTGGAACAAGTCGAACAGTATCATTAACAGAAGTATATCCATATGATGTAATTTCATCAGGATAATCTACCCAGCTGCACATTTTCTGCTTCCGCATTACTCCAGGAAGTAATCTATCTGTTTTAGCTGCATCATCAAACAATGATATCAGATCAATCATTTCGACTTTCTTTTTATACTTTTGACTATATCCCGAGTAAATGTTTGGCATAATTCCTTGCTGTTTTCTTTTGTTTATAGCTTCCCTCCATCATAATCTGAAACCACTTCCAATAATGGTCTTTAGTAACTCTTGCTTTCATCTTTTGAATTATCCACTCATCTGTTCCTTTAGCAGCTGCTGCTCCTGTTCTTACTGCATCATAATAAGAATTAGTTGATTTTGTTACTTTCAACATCATGCTCTTTAATTTCTTTTCTATTTCTTCTTTTGTGTAGTTATCCACTCTCCCCCCCTTTAATAATTTTCAATTCTTCTTCTTCTAAATATGTTCTTAAACTAGTTCGTAGGAAGATATTTTCCTGGTCTTTTGGAAAGTTTTTTCCTGTAGCCTGGAAGAATTTTTCCTGTAGATGAAAGTCAATGGCATACTGTGTGGAAAACCCTACATTGCCCTTTTTAATTATTTTAATATATCCATTAACAACCAAATCTTTTAAACCATTGCGAATGCTTCTATCGGTAGTTCCAAGATCCCTGGACATCCGCAGTTGCGATGGATTGCATTGCCTGGTCTTATCATTGTAATAATTACATAATAAAAATAAAACTCTCCTGGCTATTGATGACAATCTTGGATCTGCCTGGGCAAATCTATTTAATTTCCATTTATTAACCAATGACATTTTTGCCCTTAATAATATTGGCTGCTTCTTCCAAAAGATCCTCGTCCATTGTTTTCCAAGAATAAAGGTTCTCCATACAAATCTTTTTATGGTATTGGGCTATCTTCCATACTTTTGAAGAATAATTACCTTTAAGACGCAGAATTTGATTAATAGGATCTGCTATTGCTAAATCAGCAATTTCAATTATCTCATCTTTTTTTAAATTAAGATTTGTTGTATTCATGCCGATTATAATCCTTTTTTTCACCTAAAAAATTTACACTAGCCACGCAATTAATCGGTATTGCTTGTGATCTTCCAACTTCATCATCTCCTGGATCAACTGCAATATCAGCTGATATTTTTACCTCTAAAACTGTTAAACCTGTTACCCATCCAACTGAAATAATCCAGACACATCCATTGCTATCTATTTCTTCTTGATCATGCCATCCAACACCAATTTCTTTAGCATCTACCCAGCGAATTACCGCTAATTTGCCTAGATCAGCTGTGGAAATCATTGGCAGTAACTTCCCCATTAGTATTATGATTAATTTTAACTAGGCGGTCTGTTCTTGGAATAGTACCCTGGACACAATATCTTTTAATTTCAGCTGTAGGATTTTTTAAATCTCCAAACCCTAACTGATGGGCTAATTGTGTATAAGATAATTGATATTTTGTGCGATATTGTTCTAAAGTCATATTTGCAATTTATTTACATTAATTAGCATTATTTGCAAAGTTAAAATATTAATTAATATATGTAGCATTAAATGCTAATAGGTATATGCTTTTGATATGATTGATATTGTTATAAGAAAATTAAAAATTATAATAAAAGAAAGTGGCTTACATCAAAAGAAAATAGCTAAAATTTTAGGTATAAATGAAATCCATTTAAGCAAAGTAATGAATGGTAAAGCATCATTAACGCAAAAAATGGCTCATAATCTAGCTAATATTGATGAATTAAACACAACTGAACAAAATATCTTGTACCCAATAGTAAAAAAATCAAAAAAAACTACCAAATGTGTTTTTGTTAAGATAAAAAAATCAAGATTTTATGGCTATTTAATTTATTAATTAGCATTCTTTTATTATAAATTTGTGAAACTTTGCATTTAATGCTAATAATCATCCAAAAAAAGGATGGTTATGGAAAAAAACGAAATACCGCAGCATTGGTTAAAATATGATATCTTTCATACTTCCCCCTCTCAATCAAATCAAACAAATGGATTATGGGCTGGAAAATATTTATGCTGCACAGGAGAAGAAAGAAAATTATTTAAAGTAAAGCCTCCTATGATTGGTGGCAATGCAGCACAAAGTGGAATTAATGCAGCTATAATAGATAAACTTTCAGATGATGTTGCAGCTAAAGAAGGAGAATTTTTATTTAAAGCAGAAAAATCTAAATTTAGTGCTGATCAAATAATCCATTACGAAAAAATATTAGAGGGTATGCCGCAGCTGGTAAGAAATGGCATTGCTGCAATGAGAGAAATATTTCCTAATAAAAAACAAAAAATAAAATCTGAAACTGTTGCCTGGGCTAACTTTGATAAAGTTGAATTACCTATGACAGGATTTATTGATTTTGAAAGCAAGGATATAGTCGTTGAATTAAAAACAAAACAAAGAGGAAAACCAAAGCAGTTAAAAAGCGGTGATTGGTCATCTCCTAAAGGATATATTCCAAAAAATCCATTACCTACACATATTGCACAAACATCTTTTTATAAAAAAGCGACAAATAAAAAAATTTTTATTGTTTATGTAAACGATGTTGTGCCTAGTGAAAAAGATCCTGGTTATGTTATTTATGATGAAAGTCACGATAGCTTATCCCAGGATTCAATTGATTGGGCTTTAGAAGATTACAGAAGAAAAAATATTATCAGGCAAAATATAGTTTCTTCATCCAAATCATTAACAGAAATATTATCTAAAATAGATCCAGATTTTAATGATCCATTTTGGGATTTTGGCGATGAGTATGTCGCAAGATGTAAACAACTATGGGGGCAAATATGAAAAATTTTGACGCAGAAATCATCAAGTTAGTTGATGTAAAAAATAAAAATCAAAAATTAAAGTTTTTAATTACCGCAGCTGACTGGAAATTGTGGTGGGCAGAAAACAAAATGAAAAAAGAATGTGCTGCAAGAAAAAAAGAAAAATTAACAAAAATACAATCACGAAGAATTTGGCGGCATATTTTAATATCTACTTATAGCTCATTATATTCTTCCGAAAAAAAGGAAATGTATAATGCCTAAAATAGCAACTGATATCAAAGAACTTTTACAAAAACATAAACTAAAAAAAGAGGATGTTTGGGATTGCCATGGAACTTGGGTTCTTTATCATAAATCAATTGAACGCATACAGCTTAAAGAAAAAATTGTAATTGTTGATTTAAATCTTGAATTTATTGACCTGGCATTATCTGCTTGTGTTGTAAAATGCACAGCTGTCAAAGATGGTATTAAAGTTATTACCTTTGGTGAATGTACTCCTAAAAATAATAGAAATTCTTATCCTGTCGCAATGGCAGAAAAAAGAGCCATTGATCGTGCTGTCTTAAAGCTAACAGGAATGCATGGAGATTTTTACTCCGAGGATGAGATGAATGTTCAACAGAATTCTCCGAATAAAATCCCTGTTAAAAATATTGGGGAGAATAATGCGGGGGCGAATGGTTTGCCCCCAGCTATACAAGAAAGGATGAAGTAATATGATTAAAGGTGTTAAAACTAATAAAAGCGGAAACAATGTAATTTATATAGATGTTTTTGCACAAACAGATGAATTAAAAGATGCTGTAAAAGAATTGCCAGAAAAAAGACCTGGATTTAAATCGCACAGTATGGGCTATGAAATCAATGAGGATATTGTTATCCCCGCTGGAAAATACGATATTGTGATGTGGAAAGGATTCACGAAAGCTGGTAGTCCAAAAATGACTATTAATTTTGCTGATCACAATCCAAAATATGCCCAGCCAAGTGATAGCCCCGCAGCTGCTCCAAATAGATCTCCAGCAAAAGCTCCAGAACCAGCACAGGAATGGGATATTGATGACATACCACTATAATCCTAACCAACTTTTAACAACTGCGGATGTAGGGAATATTCTCTACAATCCGCAGCTGTCTGATGTTGTAAAACAAAAAAGAGTAATTTATTTAATTAATACAAATAAGCTGCCTATGACCAAATTGAATAGGCAGTACAAAATTCCACACAAAAAATTAATTCAATGGATAGAGGAGAATTTTAAATGACAGATTTATCTACAAAAGATTTAGTTATTTTATCTAAAGATTTAGTTCCTGATCCCCTGGTAAAAAAAATTTGTGAAAGAATGATTAATAGATCTAATGTTGGTATTAAAAAATATGGGAACACAATGGAGCAGATTAATATGGATTTAAAATCTGCTATAGAAAATACAATTGAAGAATTACTTGATGCAGCTGTATATCTTGAAAAAGCAAAAGAGAGTTTAAAATGATTTTAAAAGTAGATTTATCAGTTGAAAATGAAAAATTAAAAACTGAAAGAGATTTTGTCCTGGATCAATTAGAAAAAAAAATAAATGATAATTTTGATTTACGACAAGAAAATTTAAAATTACAAAAAAAATTAAAACTTATCCCTGATGGCAAGGCATAATTATTTTAATCAAGGAGATCATTACTCCGAATTTCATCGACAATTTGATGGCTTGGCAATGATTGATATTGATGCTGTTGAAATATGTAAAAAATGTAAAACTCCATTAGCAGTAATTGAAACAGCTTTTGATAAAGGACAGAATTTTAAGTCGTTTATTGTTACAAAAACGATAGCTGACAGGCTTAATGTTCCTGGTCTGGTTACATTGTACCAGGTAGATTTAGAAACTGATCAGATCATTAATTTTAGGGTTAAAAAGATTGCTCCAAAAGAAAGTGATGGGTTTTTTTCTGTGCCGCCTTACTTGTATGTTGCCTGGTTAAAAAGAATCCATGATAAACACAAATGCTAATTGCGTATCACTACTGACACCCATCAAAACCTAATAATATTTTCTAAAAATTAAATAATAAGATTATCTTGATACGCAAATTGATACGCAAGTCGTATTTTTCTATATATATTAACAATGAACAGCCTGGTGACAGGGCGGCATTCTAACCAGCTGAACTACTCCCGCAGCCAAATAAGGGCTATAAACATTAATTTTAAAAATTCTATAAAAAAATTATATCTATTAAAAACCATTGAAACCCGCTGAAACCCATTGATTACTGATACGCAAATTGATACGCAAAAATTAATTTGCATTTTTTGCGAACTCCGCCTTGACTATTAGCATTTAATGCTTATATCTATATTGTAAGGAAATAAAATATGCAAAAAAAAACAATTACTCAAATGATTAAGGAATTACAGGAACTAAAGAAAAAATGTCATGTTGGACATCACGCAGATATTGAAAAAACAATTACTCAATATCTTGATCAGGAACAAGCGGCTCTTGATCACGAATATTTTTTAGTGAAAAAACTTTTTAAACAGGAGGTTAAATAATGAATTTATATGGACATACTAACTTTGAAAATGGTTTCGAGGTTCAGAATTATCCTTGGGGTTTTAAGTTAAAAACTTTAAGAAAATACTGGGTTGAAACTACAAAAAGAGGTGATAGATTTTGCTTTGCTACTTTAAATCCAAAAACTAATCAATGGTGTAAGCCTAAAAAAGGCACTTACGCAGCTGTTGTAATTATGTTCCTGGATGAAAATAATTATGTAAAAAATAAATGTTTACATCTTGGTTATGATGATGAGGCAGCTGTTAAAAAGTTTTTAGATGATATAGATTATGATCAATTAAGCCTGGAGCAAAAAAAGATGGTGTGCCAGGCAAAAACAATAAATCATGTAAATAGCAAAATAAAAGTAACTTTTAAAGTTGCTGCACCAACAAAATTTAATCAAGAAAAAGCAGATGAAGAAGAAGCAAAGAAAAAAAAGCAAGAAAAGCTGCTTAATAATTATGCCAATCATGTTTATGGGAAATGCCTGGTAAAAAACAATTTAATAAAGGAGGTTAAATAATGACTAAAACAATTACTTTAGATCAAGGTGCTTTCCTGGGTAAAAAAGATTTTACCCTGGAAGACTACTTAAAACAATGGGATGGCTGGGCGGTTCAGTTTGGCAATTTGTGCGGAACTACTGAAGAATTTGAAAAATATAAAAATCTTTGTAAAGATACAAAAGATTTAGCTGCCAAAAATTTTGAAGAAATGTATCAAAAACAACAGATAGAAAATGATTTTTTCAAGGAGGATAAATAAATGACAAATAATTTAGACAAAGATGTAACTATTACTTTTACCAGGAAGCAGCTGGTTGAAACAATTCTTGCAATAAAAAGCTGCTTCTTTCTTGATATCAAGACAACTGCCATTACAGAATTACACGAAGTTTTAAATAAAATAAAATTAGCCACAAAAACAAAGGAGGATAAATAAATGGGAGATATTTTTTTAGCTAATAGCGGCAAAAGAAGTTTTCAGATGTTCTGGTATGAATGCCCTATCACAAAAAAAAGAAGAAAAAAACAAGTTGAGATCACTAAAAAACTTCCCGCAGCTGCTGCCTATATCAAGGCGGCAAAATTGCAAAAAGAACTAGAAAGATCTTTTGATGATGGTAATTATTCTGCGGAAGATAAACCTTTTGGAATGGCTTTAGATGAATTAAAAATAATTTATCAAAACAAATGGGAGCTGCACCAGGAAGATTCAACAACTGGATTGAGAGAAAGAACTTATAATGATTATCTTAATTTCCTGGAAGTTATCAGGGGCGATAGTAATCATCAATTAAAGATTAGAGATAAAAAAATAGCTGATTTTAAGTGCAGCCAAATCACTCCAGAAATAGCGGATGAAATTTCTGCTTTGTTTGCCAGGGGATTAAATAAAAATTTAAATTCTAAATGCTGGGCAAAGTTTGAGGCTGCTTGTAAATTAGCAGTAGTTAAAAATTTTGGGATGAAAATAAATCCTTGTACTTTAGTTGATAGATCTAATCATCAATCAAAACAAAGAGTAGTTAAAAAGAAAGCTCCCACAAAACACGAAGTAGATTCTTTTTTAAATTACCTGGAGCAGCGAAAAAATAAAGGATCTAACAGCTGCCAAAGAAAAGATTTCACAATGAAATTTGATTATATTTATAATCTTTATTCAGCTCATACAGGGAAAAGGGGTTGTGAAGTTTTAGCAACAAACATTAATGATGTTGATATTCACAAAGGGGTTGTTGATGTTAATAAATCTTTATGTGCCAAAACAGGTAATATTGAGATGACCAAAACTGATAAATCAGAAAGGCTAGTTGCTTTAACAGATCGATTAGCCCAGGGGATTAAGGAATGGGTTGCTTATTTAAATAATAAAGAAATTCCAAATCCTAAAAGAATTTTATTTCCAGCAATAAATGGAAGTTATAAAAATTCTTCTAATACTTTGAATAGATCTATTAAAAAAAATGTTATTGATTTTGGTTTAGATCCAGCAAAGTTTAGTCCGCATCAATATCGCAGACATAATAACAGTAGAAGAAAAGAAGCGGGGCATAATTCTGATAGATTAAAAAATCAATTAGGTCATGAAGATGATAAAATGAGTAATCTTTATAATACTACCTGGGAAGATGTTGCAAAAGATCGCCAGGATGTAAATGGTGCTTTTTCCTCTTAATTAGGGGGGTATAAACATACCACTCCACCCTTTAAAACCCTTGTATGATCAAATATGAGGGTTTTTTTTTGGCTTATTTCTTGGCAAATAAGGTCATTGCTCCTTTAGCTCCCTTAATTCCAAAACTTGCGGAACAGGCGATATATAACAAATGTTTATAATAATCAGGTAAAGATTGAAGTGCAATAAACCCAGCATGAATATGATCGGTCATTCCAGGAACAAAAACTAATACAGCTGGGAATAATAAAACAACTAAAATTAATTCATCTTTCCAGCTGCCATCCATTTGATTAACAGCCGATGCCTCCCAGGCTACTTTACCAGCAATCTGATCTTCTTTTAATTTGGTAGCTGCTTTAATTGCAGTTACTTTTAATTCTGCTTTAGCTTTTTTAGTATCAACAAAGCCCTTAACAGCATCACCAGCGACACCAATTAAAGGCTTTAAAAGTAATTGCCACATTTAAAATTGCCCCCAGGCAATAACTGCAATAATTGCTACAACAACTATAAAAATAATCTTACCTCTCCTGGTTAGACCTTTCCAAAAATAATTCCATTTATCTAAAATATAATTCATATATTCCTCATTAATTCAGCCAAACTTTCACATCTAGCTTTGGTTTGTTTATGCCATTTCGAATCAAGCATTTCAATACTTGCAGTTTCAAAATTTTTTTCAGCAATGGCTTTATGCATTTTAGCAAAATTCATGCAGCCTCTTTTTCCAAGTTGGAAAATCATTTCCACACAAATACCAAAGGCAGTTGGGTGTATATCATTTGGTGTTATTTCATCCGCAGCTGCTACAGCTTTATCAAAATCCTGGTCATATAGTTTAAGCCATCCAGCTTCATTTGTTGGTACTTGTTCTGATGGTAAAATTTTATGACCTACTCCACCTGTTAAAAATCCCAGGGTATCAGTATAAGGGTTAATTTCAAAACCCTCGTGATCACGAATGCGATCTTTAATTTCCCTTAAATTTACAGCTTCCATCTTTAAAGACATATAATATTTTTACTCCTAATTGTTTTTGATATTTAGATTGTGTTCTTGTGATCATTGTACCTGGCTTCCAGGTCTTTCTTATTGATGCAGTTTTTACATCTATTTTTAAAACTTCTCCTGTTAATCTATGAACTGCCACAAAATCAATAGGATCATTATCTTGTGTTCTCCAGTAAATTGTATAATCATTTTGAGATAACCAGGCAGCTGCGATAAATTCAGATTGCATACCCTTGGCTATCTTTTGATAATTATAACTATTCAAATATTCCCATCCACTTTCCAATAATTCCTAAAACCACACCTACAACAACTAAAACCTTTAATCCTCCTGATCCCATTGCAGAAAACTTTTGAAGATCTCTAATTTGTTTTTGCATAATCTCCTGGCTTTTCAGCATATGTTTTATATCAGTTTGTAATGCAGCTATTTGTTGTTCCCAAGATTCAGACATCGTTTGATTTTCCTTTATTAAAAGATTGAAATTCTAAACAATAAGATTCTACCCATACTGCACTTGTTCCTAATCTTAATTCAAAATCTGCTAAATAATTTTCATATACTAATTGTTGTGCTTCACATTTCTCTAATGAATCATATCCACCAACTCCATGATATTTAATACCAGTAGTGTGAGGTGTTGATATAAGAGCTATAAGAAACCAAATTTTAAACATTATCCAAGAGGAGAAGATGCTTCAGCTTTTATTTCATCAATTAATATTTTATTGAGTTCGGATTGCTTTTGAGAAATTAATAATTTTTTTCCCAGGTCATTAATAAGATCTCTTATTTTTCCAAATTCTTTAAATATTTCTTTTATTTCTTTTGATAATTTTTCATCACCAGCTGCGGATAATTGTTTAGCACTAATAATATCTGATACAATACCATCTGTAGAATTATTATCTCTTTCCATCCATTCATCTTCTAATGATGACATTCTATCCAGGATATTAACTTCTAAATCAGTTACCTTTTTAGTAATACCTGACAGATCTACTGTTTCATTAATAACAAATTCTTTATTTTCCATAGCAGCAAGTCTAGTATTAAACTCACCCCAGGCATAAAAGCCGCCACCAATGGTACAAACTACACCAATTAATGCACCTATACTTGTTAGTTTTTGTATCATAATAGCTCCTTTAATTTATTTAATTCAATCATCAGCTCTAATTTTTGTACTCTAATATTATATAATTCTTGCGTATGTTTACCGATTGGATCGGTGGAAATATAAGTATCTAATCCAATGTTAATATAAATACCTTTATTATAAATTGATAAGTCTGCCTGAATAAATAAATTATTATCTACTTCAGTATAAATATTTTCAGGCTGGTAAAAATTAGTTTCCTGGTAGGTTACTAATTCATTACCATTATCAAATAAAGAAATTTCTTTAATATCAATTGTAACATTATCATTTACTTTAATATCAAGTTTGTTGTCTTGCTTTTCAACAACATTAATTTCTTTTTCTTCTGTTAATACTTTGGTGGTTTTGGTTTCTTCTTCTGGTGTATTAATGATTTCATTTTTTTCCTTTATTTTTTCTTTTGGTTTTTCTTCACTCTTGTTGTCGGCAACTTCAGTTTTTTCGTCTGCTGCTTCTTCTTCAATAATTTCTTCTTCGTCCTCCTGGACAATTTCTTTATTGGCTGGTTCTTCTTCCAGAACTTCATCCATAATCTCATCAGTAAATTCATCAGCAAATTCTTCCTCTAA
>Ga0209337_1000454_pt1 | contig 33030 bp, 52 predicted proteins | sample LinPmetageLP53_FD_184044 | JGI IMG/M metagenome (GOLD analysis project Ga0209337, IMG submission 184044) | Marine viral communities from the Pacific Ocean - LP-53 (SPAdes) (version 2) | ecosystem: Environmental > Aquatic > Marine > Oceanic | place: Pacific Ocean | collected 2010-02-08
CAATTCATTATATTCAAGATAGGTTTCTAGCAGCTTCATGTACCGCTTGTATTCTGCGCTGTCGTGACCGGCCCGTTTTGCGCGGCGCTCAAGGCCAAGGGCAATCTTTAGATATCCGCTGGCTTTATCGCTGTAGTAGTGGACGGGGCGCTGGTTAGCGGGTGCGGTTTCAATTTGATATCCGTTGTAGGTGGTCATCGGTCTCTCCTGTGTGTGTGCTTGTGTCTACCCACTCAATATAGGAAATGCTGGACACAGTGTCAAGTAATTATTCTGACTTTAGGCAAAAAAAATCGCTACCCGAAAGTAGCGAAGTCGTAGCAGGGAGGTCGTGAAGCTATAGCCTATCCGGCCCTGTTCCAATTAACAAGAGCTTGCGCCTGTGTAAGGTAGTCAGACAGCGCATGACAGCCCTCTAGGTTGTGTGCCCCAACATACCAATCATATTGCCCTTTGGGGGTGGTGTCCTGATGGCGGTCATATACGCAGACCGTGTGCAGAGTATCGTAATCATCTTCAATCTCTACACGCCATTCAACGGTGGAGCCATCAAGCCCTTCGGTTATTGGCTCACCTAGCGCATCGACTAGGTCATAGTAGGTGGAAGCGATACGCCCCTTTAGGGACGTACCGGCTACACTGTCAATATGTTCAATAATCATTCGCTGTACTCCTTGTCTGTTTATGTGAAGGTGCCGGGGCCGAAGCCCCGGCGGTTGGTTAAGCTGAAAGCGTGTCAAGGTTAAACCAGTCGCCGCTGTCGGTAAGTTCAACGAACCCCCCCACATCGTTGGTTGTGATGCAGAAGTGGTTCTTCGTCTCGTCCAACCAGACCTCTTTTGTTGAGCCTAGCTTGGTAAGCAGTTTGGTAAATTTCTCGGCGCGTTCGTGGTTGATCGCTTTGTCAGCGTCCTTTTCAATTTCGATCCATACTTTATTCATTTTCAGTCTCCTGTTTGAAGAAATCTTCGACACGTTTGCGCCAAGCTATAAATTCTACGAACCCATCTTCTGTAGGCTGGGTGTTTCCTTCAATGCAGTACTCGGCGTACATCTCGTTATATTCGTGGTTGGTCATCTGGTCGTCTCCTGTTTGTTGCTACCCATTATATATAGCAAATACCCGACACCGTGTCAACTATTATTTTTACAGGGTATAAAAAACTTTCCACTTAAGATGTAGAGCTACATTTTTTTAGGCTGTTGACAGGATATGATCTGATGCTAGACTGCTCACTATCTAAAGGACTGTTGTATGCCGATTTTGAAGCCATCTCCCGGTGAGGGTGAACAGGATTTTATTAGTCGCTGTATGGGCGATGATAAAATGGCTTCAGAGTTTCCAAGCAGGAACCAACGAGCGGCAGTGTGTTCTTCCAGTTATAAAGAGGGTTCAAAAATGTCCGATGAGGTCATTGAGTCAGTGGAAACTGATGAGGTTGTTGGTGAATTTGAAAGCAAGTTCATTCAATTTGATCTGAAGGCGTACAATGATGAAGATGATGAAGAGAAGGGCGGCTTCTCTGGCTACGGATCAATTTTTGGAAATAAAGATTTAGGCAACGATGTAGTAGAGGCGGGAGCCTTCGCTAAGTCATTGCGGCGGCGTAAGCCCAAGGAAGTGAAACTACTTTGGCAGCACAAGCAGGATATGCCTATAGGCGTATTCGATACAATTTCAGAGGACGGAGATGGACTTGCGGTTAAGGGCCGCTTGGCGCTCGGTACTCAACAGGGCCGTGAGGCTTATGAGCTAATGAAGATGGGCGCACTTGATGGCCTATCTATCGGTTACAGGGCTGACCCCAACAAGCAAGATTACGATAGCCGCCGTAGGCGTCGTATGCTTAAAGAGGTCGACCTTATGGAGATTAGTCTAGTCACCTTCCCAATGAACCCTAAAGCTAGGGTTTCGGCGGTTAAGGGCGAAGATTGGACTATTCGCGAATGGGAGGGTTTTCTTCGGGATGAAGGCAACTTGAGCCGTTCAGAGTCTAAGGCTTGTGCGAAAGCAATCATTACCACAATCACACAACAGCGGGATGCTGGTGGAAGTGACACAGAGATTGTTTCCCTTTTGGGAGGTCTCGCAAGCATCATTCAACCCACATCTTCTGATTAAAGGAGGACAAAATGTCCGATACTACAGAAGTCCGGGATGCTGTTGAATCAATTGGTAAGGCATTTGAAGAGTTCAAATCCACCAATGATGAGCGGCTCGCCGGTATTGAGAAGAAGGGTGCTTCTGATACGCTAGTTGAGGAAAAGCTAGTTCGTATTGAGAAGTCACTTGATTCGCTGGAAGATATGAACCAGCGTCTTACTAAGGCGGCTCTTGCTGCTGACACCGTTTCCGAGCGTGTTGACGAAATGGAAACTGCACTCAAGCGTCCAGAGGTCGGTCTTGAATCCAAGGCGATTGATCAGCGCATGGCTGCTTATGACACCTATCTCCGTAAGGGCAAAGATGCTCTTGATGAGATGGAAGTCAAAGTGCTTACCGTGTCCAATGATACGGGCGGCGGCTACCTTGCTCCCCCTGAGTATGTAGCAGAAATCGTTAAGAAGGTTACGGAAATCTCCCCTGTTCGTTCAGTGGCCCGTATTCGTCAGACTTCTGCTCGTAGTGTCCAAGTTCCTAGTCGCACGGGGCAGTTCGCTGCGTCTTGGGTTGCGGAAGTCGGCACTCGCTCAGAAACCACGGGTCTCACCTATGGAATGGAAGAAATCAGCGCACACGAGCAGTATGCACTGGTGGACATCTCTGAGCAGGAAGTAGAAGATTCCGCGTTCAACATGGAATCGGAACTTTCCACGGAGTTTGCCGAGCAGTTTGCTAAAGGCGAAGGCACTGCCTTTGTTAATGGTACTGCTTCAGGTCAGCCTGAAGGCTTCATGGTCAACTCTTCGGTTGCAGAGACCAATTCCGGCAACGGAACGGCGTTGCTTGCAAACGGCCTGATTGACCTGTATTCCGGCGTCAAAACAGAATATGCCCGTAACGGCATTTTCATGTTTAATCGTTCGACACTTGGCGCAATCCGTAAGCTGGTAGACTCAAATGGTTCCTATGTGTTCCAAGCCGGGTTTAGCTTGCAAGCGGGTGTCCCTAATACGATCTTGGGACAGCCTTATGTCGAGGCACCGGACATGGCCGACGTTGGTGCGGGTGCTTTTCCCGTTGCCTTCGGTGATTTCAACCGAGGCTACATGATTATTGACCGTATTCAGCTTAGTATTCTGCGTGATCCGTTCACTCAGGCTACAAGCGGAACGATTCGCTACGTTGCGCGTCGTCGGGTCGGTGGTCAAGTCGTGCTTGCGGAAGCTATCCGTAAGCAAAAAGTCTCAGCATAAGGAGGGCTTAGAAAATGACCTATGATCTAGCAAATAGCCTTTCAGCAACTCAGTTGCTTGATCCGGCTACCAGTACGGCAACAGTGACAAGTGCAACGCTTGATCGAAACTTCACTATTGGGGCAGCAATGTTGATGCTCACGATGGGTGAAAGTGGAGACACGCTTTCCGGTTCCGTCAAATGGGATATCTCTATTCAAGATTCCCCAGATGACTCAACTTGGACAAACGTGACAAGCTCCTCGCGTGTGTCATATGCCGCTGTAGATTCCAGTGGAATTTACGCTACTGTTGATGCTGCCGCTGAAGATGACGCTGTTTACCCGATTGGGTACACGGGGCCAGAGCGGTATGTTCGTATTGTCTGCACGAAAACAGGCACTCACAGCAACGGAACGCCGATTGGCATTCTTGCGCTGGTGAACAACATCCACAAGCCTAGCGGAAGTTCTGATAACGGAACATCCACTGGTTAAATAGGTTGGGGGCGGGTTAACGCCCGTCCCCTTCTTTATTTATTGGGAGATTTAAGATGAAGATTGTGATGAAGCAATCGACTAGAGGTTCCTCAAATCCTCACGGCACAGAGACCATGATGTATGAGGCGGCAGTTGAGTATGATATGTCTGCGCCTTGGCAATCCGAAATCGGTCAGGTTTTTATTGATAATGATCTAGCGGACTCTATTTCTGAAAAGAAAAAAGCTGCGCCCAAGAAACGCACCGCTAAGAAGTCAGATTGATAGCGTTCTATGTCAGGGGTTACTGTCCACACAGCAGAAACGGCTGATCTTATCTCCTTAACAGAGATAAAGGCCCAGCTACGCATCGCAAGTAGCGATAGCACCCACAATACTATTTTGGGTGTTTGCCAATCAGCGGCCACTGAGATTGCAAAGAACTATTTGCAGCGGTCTCTAATCAATCGCACCCTTATTCTGTTCCTTGATAATATACCCTATGCTGATGATGTGCTGCCTGATACTGAAGGCATTACAACCGGGCCTTATCTTACTTACCGCAAGAGAGAGGTAAGGCTTCCATTCTCTCCGCTTGTCAGTGTATCTCACGTTAAGACCTACGATGATGATGATACCGCTTCAACGCTGGCCACATCTAAATATTACGTGGATACAGCAGGAGATATGGGCCGTGTGGTGCTTAGAACAGGCGAGACTTGGCCTGACATGCTTCGCGTGGCCAATGCCCTTGAAATCAAGTATGTGGCCGGTTATGGCGGTGCAGCAAGTTCTGTTCCTGATGCAATACGTCAAGGCGCACTTGTTATGGCGGCTCACTTGTTTGAAAATCCTGACTTGGTAGTGAAGGGCGAAGGCGTGGCCATAGTGCCATCCCTTGTTGCGGCTTGCTGGAATCCATATAGGATTTCGCGCTTCGGGGTGGGGTATGGCTGATGGCAAAAACACCCTATGCCGGGAATTTACGTCATTCGGTAAATCTACAGTCGCGAAGTGCTAGTACGGACTCAGGCGGCGGGTTTACTTCCAATTGGTCTACAACTAGGGCCGTCTTTGCTGATATTGTTCCTGTTTCCGGTAATCAGTCTTTTTCTGATGGCGCTACTAGGCACGACATCACTCATGATGTCTATGTCCGTTATTATGCAAACATTAATTTTGCTGCTGGTGGCGCTAAGATGCGTTTACAGTGGGATGATTCGGGTACGACGCGCACATTTTCCATAAGATCAGTGCTAAACATGGGAACGCGAGACAGGTTCCTACAGTTGCGATGCACGGAGGGTGGGATCAATGACGCTACGGCTTAAAATAGTCAATAAAGCGGAGTTCAAGGCTGGACTAGATAAGCAATCTGCTGATGTATTGAAAAACCTGAGAAAGGCTGTAAGAGTTGCGGCGAATGAAACTCGTAATGAAGCTATCACCAGTATATTGGAGAACGCCCGGTCTGGCCCGCAATCTACACGTTACAACCCCAAAAGAACCATTAATGCTTCTGCCCCCGGTGATGCGCCAGCGGGTGATACTGGGTTCTTGGCTAATAACATACACCTAGTGTTTGATGGGGATGGTATGGGCGCTGATGTGGAGAGCAGGGCTGATTATTCCGCTGCATTAGAGTTCGGCACTCGTAATATGGCAGCTAGGCCGTTCCTACAGCCCGCTATGGAGAAGAGCACGGCCAAATATAAACGCTTATTCCGCAAGGCCGTGAAAGATGGCATCAAATGACTGATAAGCAAGACCCTCGGTTGGGTGAAGGGCGTGATGTATTCCGTTCTGTCTCTGGCGCATTGCGTAGGGCAGACCAGCTTGGTTGCGATGGTACACACACGCTGAAAACCCCTGATGGCAACTACTATATGCCGTGTTCAAGCCATTCTATATATCTTAGGGCCACCGGGCAGTCCAAGGCAGTGAGTGCGCGAGTTGAGTCAGCTCTCAAAGAAAAAATGAAAGAGCATAACGATGAGCATGGAGACAAAACGGGTAAACGTGTCAACATGCGTAGTCTGCGGGCAGTCTTTGAGCGCGGCGTTGGTGCATACAGGACAAACCCTGAAAGTGTACGTCCAAATGTAACCGGGCCTGATCAATGGGCTTATGCGAGGGTCAATGCATTTCTGTACGCCGTGAGAAACAACAGATACCGCAGTGGGCAGTTTGATAGGGATTTATTGCCTAAAGATCACCCGCTGTATCGCGCTAAAGGGGAAGAGTCTTAAATGGCCTTGCATGGCTTTACCTTACAAGAGGCACTGTATAGCCGCCTAAATGGTGATAGTGCGCTTGGAGACTTAGTTACGGGCGTTTATGACGCGGTTCCTGATGACACTGCCCTGCCTGTGGTAATTATAGGGCCGACAACGACATCTGATGATGGTTCCAAGACCCTTGATGCTAGAGATTATATATTCAACGTGGATGTATATTCTGATTACAGGGGTATGAAAGAGACTAAAAATATAGCTGCAAGAATATATACGTTGCTCCATGAACATGGCCTTTCCGTTAGCGGAGCAAACCTGATAGACTTGCGGTGTGAATTTTCCAGCGAGGTGTTGGAGAATGATGGCGTAACCCGTCATGGTGTAATGCGCTTTCGGGCGTTCATTACAGACAGCTAGAAGGAGATAATATTATGGCTGCTCAAAAGGGTCGCGCATTACTGATGAAGATAGGAAATGCTGCCTCGCCAGAGGTATTCACTACTATCGGCGGTATGCGTTCAACCTCTATTACCCTCAATGATGAGGCGGTAGATATCACTAATAAGGATACTACCAATGATGCTCGAAGTTTACTGGCTGCTGCTGGTATCAAGAGCATGTCGGTATCTGGTAACGGCGTCTTTACAGACTCCGCTTCAGAAACCACACTATACGGAAAGTGGCATGCGGCGGCTAACGCCAATTACCAGTTTCTTGTCCCTAACCTAGTCACATTTACCGGCGCGTTTATGCTTGAGACTCTTGAGTATGCGGGCGAGTACAACGGTGAAGTGACTTACAGCTTCTCGTTCCAGAGTGCTGGCGATATTACGATAGCAACGGTGTAATATGGCTTGGGTTAATAAAGAAATCGCTGTCTCAAACGAGACTGTGCAAGGGGGCATTGACGCTTCCGGCGATGTAACACGCATTGAGGTGCCGTTCGACAAAGGCATTTCAGTAGGTGATAGCGTTACAGTCGATAGCAGCGATTATAAAATTACAAAGATCACCAATGTTGGTGGTCGTGATGAAACGCTGCAATTGGAGGTAACAAATGGCAAATCCGTTTCGCGGAGAGCTTCAAGTAAGTCTGGGGGGTAAAGCCTACAAGACTAGGATGACTGTTGACGGGTGCATGCAAGCTGAATCGGCTTGCGGGACTAGTTTAGTGCGGATAGCTACTAAATTATCAGAAGGTGATCTGACCGTCATGGACATCACAAATGTTTTGACCCCGGCGTTTAAGGGGGGCGGTAATGATGTTGATCAGCAGAAAGTAGCTAAAATCGTTTATGAAGCGGGCCTTGCGGACGGCATGCGCGTTTGTGGCGAAGTGCTGGCGAATGTTCTCACGGCTGGGGGATCAAGCAGCGAGGATAGCGAAGAAGATAATGAGGAAGGTTCGGAAAAAAACGCAGTAGAAACGGCGGAATAGAAGAAATCCCGTGGCGTCGTTTCGTAAGTGTCGGGATAGGAATGATTGGTATACCTCCCTCGGAGTTTTGGGATATGGGTATGCCGGAATTGATGATGGCGATTGATGGCTTTTCTGAGTTTCATGGTGGTGCGGAAGATAACGAAAGCGGTCCACTGACAAAATCAGAACTGGACGATATGATGGAAAGGTATCCTGACTAATGGCAGCAGTTGACACACTATTAGTCCGCATTGAAGCGGACATGAGTCAATTGAAGCGGCAATTGGGTCAGGTAGAGCGACAAACTCAAAAATCTACGCAACGGATGGGGGCTGCATTTGGCAAGCTAAAAACTGCAATAGGGCTTGTTGCTGGTCTGTTAGTTGTAAGGCAAATTGCACGACTTGGATCATCAATGATTGGACTTGCTGGTGATGCACAAGAAATGCAGTCCATGTCAGAGGCCGTTTTTAAACAATTCGTAGGAGATATAAGAGAATTCGCAGCAGAAACTTCCGCTGCAACAGGGCGATCAAGGTTTGAACTAGAGGCAATGGCGGCATCAGTTCAGGATACTTTTGTGCCTCTTGGCTTTGCTAGGGGTGAAGCCGCTAAACTTTCTAAACAATTAACAACTCTCGCTATTGATGTAGGTTCATTTAAGAACACACTTGCGCCTGATGTCATGAATGCCTTTCAAAGTGCGATTGTAGGCAATCATGAAGCTGTGCGCCGGTTTGGTATTGTCATTACGGAAGCGGAATTAGACGCAGAGCTGTTCCGCATGGGCTTGACAAAATCAAAGGATATGCTTTCAGCGCAAGAGAAAGCACAGGCGCGACTAAACTTGATTATGAAGGGGACGGTTGATGCTCAAGGAGATGCAGCAAAAACCGCTGGAAGTTACACCAACCAAACAGTCAAGCTCAAAGCCCAATTAAACGATTTAGGTACTGAGCTTGGGCTAGTCCTTTTGCCAACACTTACTAGCGTTATTGTTGGTATCAATAGTATGGTTTCAGGGCTTACGAGCGCTGGCAGAGCGATTGGTTTATTCACAACGCCACTGAAAGAACAGTTACAAGATGTAACTACCGAAATTGCCTCGCAACGGGCGGAAATTGCTCGACTCACCAAAGATTCAAAAGGACTTCAGGCAGTCGGTCGAGGTACTTTTATAGACAGTGCATTAAAGATATCTACAAAAACCCTTGAAGGATTGCTGAAGAGACAAAAAGAACTTCAAGAACTGTTACCAAAAACCACTTCAGCCCTTGTAGATCAAGCAAAAAGCACAGAGCCATCAGCGGCGGCGCAAAAGAAGTTCACTGAGCAAATTCAAAAGCTAAAAAATAGCATCTTTGATTTGCGTATGCAGCTAAAAGGTTTATCAGCCGATGAAACTGCCGCTGTTCGAGCAGCGGGTGTCATAGGTGATGCTGAAAGAACTGCTCAAATAGCAATGCTCATTGCTAAACAGTCAAAACTTCAGGAAGCCCTTAAAGAAAGGGAAAGAGCATCACAGGCAGTAAAAGAAGCCATTGCTAGTCAGGTCACAGAGGAAGAAAATCTTCTACAGCTACAAAAAGATTTAAAGGCAGCGATAGCACTGGGTACAGGTGATATCGTTAAGATGAAAGGAGCGCTCGAAGAAACAGAGAGGGCTTTGAGTAAGCAGTCAGATGTTATGGAGAGGCTCAAGGAAGAAACGCTTGATGCTAAATTAGAGTTACAGGGCTTTAGTGAGGCTCAAAGAGAGGCTTTTAAGGAGGGTCTTAGGTCTGGCAAGGTAAGAATATTAAGTGAAGGCACTCCTAGGGAGGTCACTGTTACAGACTCGGGAGTGTCCGAAGAGCTTGAGAGAATAAAGGCTCAAACTGCTGCGAGGGATGCCTTGCTAGCTACATTAGAAGAGCAAAGAAGAGCAGCAGAAAACGTAAAAAGTGCAGTCGCTGCTCTTGTAACTGAGGAAGACAGGCTATTACAGCTACAAAATGATTTAAAAGCCGCCATACAATCAGGCACCGGGGATCAAGAAAAGCTGAAAGAAGCGTTAGAGGCAACAAGCCAAGAAATGTTTAAGCAATCAGAAGCTGGTCAAGCAGTTATGGGTGCTATCGGATCAGTGAGCGCAAGCGTTTCATCTGGCATTGCTGATGTTATCACGAACAGCGGCAAAGGGCTGAAGAGCTTTAAGGAAATGTTCCGTGACATTACAAATCAAATTATCCAGCAGCTAATCAAAACCAAGATACAAGCCATGCTCACATCAGCGGCTCTTAGCTTCGGCGGTAGTGCGTTTGGAGGCGGCGGCGGTGGCGGCGGTGGCGGCTTCAGCTTGGGCGGCATATTCAGTGGGATTGGTAGTTTCTTCGGATTTGGGGGCGGCGGCGGTGCGGCTCCAACTACAGCCGTATCAACTGTTGGGTTTGCAGCGACAGGCTCTTCTGCTGCGGCGGGCCAGAGTTTTCTTGTTGGCGAGCGCGGGCCGGAACTGTTCACACCACGGTCATCAGGTATGATCTCGCCTAACAACATGATGAACATAGCGATGAGCGGCGGGCAAAGACTCAACGGCGGCGGTGGGCCTAACATCACACAGAACTTTAATGTCTCAACGGGTGTACAGCAGACTGTACGAGCCGAGGTATTGAATTTGATGCCACTAATAAAGCAAGAGTCAATAAGCGCCGTTATTGATGCAAGACAGCGAGGCGGCTCGATTGCCTCTGGGTTAGGTGCATAATGGCCATAACATATCCTATAACACTGCCTACTGATTCAACGGCGCAACCCACCTCTACCACCTTCCGGTTAGTGCGTATTGTTGCTCAATCGCAATCCGTTTTTACCGGGGCGCAGCAGGTCTATCAGTATCCCGGCGAGTGGTGGGAAGCAGAGATAACACTTCCGCCAATGAAACATGCCGTAGCAAGGGAGTGGGTGGCCGCTCTCACATCGTTAAGGGGTCCGGTGGGCCAGATGTACCTTGGGGACTGGGATGGCCGCACAGCGCGAGGTACAGCCGCTTCAAGCGCGGGTACTCCTTTAGTCAATGGGGCCAGCCAAACGGGTAACAGCCTTATCATTGACGGGGCTACAGCCAGCAAAACCGGATATCTAAAAAAAGGCGATTACATCCAGATAGGAAGCGGCATCACGCAACGGCTGCATATGGTCGTAGAGGATGCAAACACAGATGGCAGCGGCAACGCTACTTTGAGCATTGAACCGGCTCTACGGACAAGCCCTGATAACAATACAGCTATAACAGTCGCAAACACGAAAGGCATCTTTCGCTTGGTGGGTGATGTGGAGTGGAGCGCAAACGCTATCAGCGTTTATGGCCTTAGTTTCGCGGTAAAGGAATACTTGCGTTGAATAGAGGGTTGGACAGCAATTATCGCGCCCTTGCTAGATCGGATTTAATTGCCCCTGCTGTTCTAGTCGAGGCGCTATTTGATAGCGGCAATATTAGGTTTTGGACCGGATTAGGGGATTTGGTAGTTGGTGGCGTCACTTATAACGGCGCAGGGGAGCTTCTAACGATATCACCTACCTCAGAAACTCAGAATGTAAGAGCCAATGGCGCACAAATTGGTCTGACAGGTATATCTTCGGCATTGGTTTCGATTGCCTTAAACGAGCCATGCCAAGGGAGACCTGTATCTATTAAAATGATCTTTTTGCCATCAGACTCTATCCCGTACATTGATTTCGATGTAACGGCGGTAGCAGGAAAATTTGTAATTGAAAAAGTTTCCCAAGATGTAATTTATGTCAATGATGGAGAAACTTATAGGTTTGATCAAAGCGATTCTTCGTTTAGTGGCCATAATTTAAGAATTTCAACGACCTCTAATGGAACCCATGCGGGCGGAAGCCAATATACAACTGGGTGGACTGAGGTGGGAACGCCGGGGGCAGCGGGCGCATATAATCAGTGGGTCGTTCCTGCGGGATTATCCTCCTCATTGACATATTCTACTATGTACTATTATTGCCAAAATCATAGTGGCATGGGTGGAACTGTCAGCGTTACAGGGGATAGGCCGTACTTAAATCCGTTCATATTGTTTGATGGGTTTATGGATAAAATGACCATACAGGATTCAGGCGAGAAAGCGGATATCACTATAGCCTGTGAAAGCGCATTGATTGCCTTACAAAAAGCAAAAGTGAGAAGATACACGGCTGAAGATCAAAAAATTGATAACCCATCAGATTTGGGTTTTGATTTTGTACCGGATATCCAAGATAAAGTTATTGTGTGGGGGCGCAGTTGATGCCTCTACGAATTGATAACTGGCAGATGACCTTTTCCTTAGAGCTAGAAAAGCCTCGTTATTTTCTGTGGGGTAAGGATGATTGCTGTTTGTTTGCTTGCGATATAATAAAAGCAATAACCGATGTTGACCCTGCTGATAGCTTTCGCGGCAAATACAAGTCAGCACTGGGAGCCTACAGGGAGTTAAAAAAACAAGGCTTTCGTGGCGTTATGGATGTTGCTGATAAGCGTTTTTCTGAAAACAATTGGCCTGAAATACCCATTCTCACTGCTCAACGTGGGGATGTGGTGTGCGCTTTGTTTAATAATCAAGAGTCCCTCGGCATAATTACAGGTGATAGCGCTGCGTTTGTTGGCGGTGCGGGATATGTCTATATAGCTCCTGAATCTGCCCTTAAAGCGTGGAGGATCGGCTAATGCCAGCAGCCGCGCCCATAGTCCTAGCTGGTCTTGCCTCTGGTATAACTGTATCTGGCACTTTAGCAGCAGGGATTACAGTTGGCTTTAGCATAGGTAGTGCCTTGGTCGGCGCGGCGTTGGCTGCTGTATCTATGGCTCTTACTCCGAAGCCCAAACAGCCGTCCTTTGATCAAAGTGCGTTTCAAACAGCGCAACAAGATAGAGAGCGATCATTTAGGCAAGCGATAACAACAAGAAAACTAGCCTATGGTGAGATCAAAGCCGGTGGCCCGCTAATAAATGTAGCGGCTACTGAATCAGGCGGCAAAGATAACAATCTATTGCATCTTTTTGTTGTACACGCCGCTCATGAGGTTGACAGCATAGTGTCATGGTTTCTTGATGCTGAAGAGATACCGATAGCCAGCGTGGCTGGAGGGGCGTCTGGAGGTGCTGTAAATGCAGGGGAGTATAGCGGTCTTGTGACTGTAAATCCGCATTTAGGCACAAATCCCCAATCCGCTGATGCTGATGCCGTTTCATTAATAGATGGATGGACTTCAAACCACACTTTAAACGGAGTTTTCTATAATTATTGGCGGTTTACGTTTGATAACGATAAGTTTCATCAAGTGCCAGAAATAGGTTGTTTATTTAAGGGTAAGAAGGTTTATGACCCTAGAACAGGTGGGACGGCGTACTCAGCCAATGCTGCTTTGGTTTTGTATGACTATTTAAGGGATGATCTTGGGCTTTCAGTAAATGCCGATAAAATAGATGCGGCCTCATTTATAGCAGCAGCCAATATATGTGATGAAAATGTTTCCCTTGCGGAAGGCGGCACTGAAAAAAGATATGAAGCACACGGGGTAATTGATACCGGGTTGCCACCGGGAGGTAACATTGAAGACATCCTAACGGCAATGTCAGGTTCGTTGGTTTACGTTAATGGTCGGTTTTATGTGTATGCTGGCGCTACGAAAACATCAAAGTTGAGTTTTGATGAGGGAGATATCACTTCAGAAATCAATATCATTCCTCGGATGTCGCGGCGAGATAACTTTAATGCGATCAAGGGCCAGTTCATATCACCATTGAACAATTATCAACTCAGTGATTACCCGGCAGTTACCAGCGCAGTTTTTGAAAAAGAAGATAACGGGGAGCGCATATTTAATGACCTAGAGCTTCCGTTTACATCATCCCCATCTGCCGCGCAGCGTATAGCTAAAATTGCTCTTTATAGGAATAGACAGCCGTTAGCGTTTGAGGCGACTTTTTCATTGGTTGCTTTGGGCTTGATACCGGGTGATGTGTTTGAAGTTTCGTTTGAAAGATATGGATGGTCATCAAAGAAATTTGAAGTCATTGAATGGAATTTTGTTGTTAATAACGGAATTCTACAAGTCAGTATAAAAGCAAAAGAATACTCTGATGATGTTTATTCATTCTCAGTTAGCGAACAGCAGATTGTAACATCAGCGCCTAACACCACAATCCCCAACGTATTGACTCTGCAACCTATTAACAACTTGGTGGCTACAGAAGAGCTTGTAGTTACCCGTGACGGCAGAGGCGTTCAGTCCGTTCTTACAGTGTCCTATACGCCAGCCACTGATGCTTTCGCTTATTTTTATGAGATGGAATATAAGGCTACCGGCTCTTCGACGTACATCACGGGCGGTACAACTACCGGCGTTTCCTTTGAGATAGTCGATTTAGCACCGGGAAGCTATGATATACGAGTGCGGGCTACATCTCTTATAGGAACCCGCTCTGAGTTTGTTTCTATTGTTAAGGATGTTAGCGGCCTGTTGGCAGCGCCTAGCGCAATGACAGGTTTGAGTGTGCAGCAGGTCGGAGGGATGGCGTTACTGCAATGGGATCAGTCAAGTGATCTTGATGTGCGAGTAGGTGGGCAAGTGGAGATAAGGTTCCAAAATGCAACATCTAGCATTGAGTGGCCGAAAAGCCTTTTAGTAGATAATTCAGTACCGGGCGAAGCTACCAGTGCAATGGTGCCGTTGAGATCAGGGACCTACCTTCTTAAATTCGTTGACGGCTCTGGAGTGAAGCAAACAAATCCTACGGTTGTAACATCAGTAGGCGCTACAATTCTGGCCTTTACGGATCAGGCTACAGTTACAGAAAGCACTTCTTTTCCCGGAACCAAGACAAACCTTTTCGTTGGTTCAAATCAATTGCAATTAAGCGGAGGGAGTTTATTAGACTCAGCGTCAGATTTTGATCTCATACCCAATTTCGATTTCTTAGGCGGTATTGCTTCAACCGGCACATACGATTTTGCCAGTAACATTGATTTGACAACGAAAAAAAGAGTGCGGCTTACAGCCAATCTTACGGCGCTTACATCTATCGTGTTGGATAACATTGATGCCAGAACGGCTAAAATTGACACATGGGAAGATTTTGATGGTACGGCGGGAGCTAACCCAACTAATATAACGATGTATTACGCATCAACGGATGATAATCCTTCGTCAGGAAGTCCTACGTTCACAGCGTATAAACTATTCACGCAAGCGGAAGAGCATGCCAGAGCATTTAAGTTCAGGGCAATATTCACTTCATCCGATCCCGCTTATACGGTAAGGTGTAGTGCGATGGCCGTAACTGCCGCGACTATTTAGGAGCATAAAAGATGGCCCAACATGATTATGTAATTGCAAATGCTGACGGTGCTACCGTAAGAGCGGATATCAATAGTGTTCTGTCAGCTATAGCATCAAACAACTCCGGTGGCTCTGATCCAAGCACAAGGTATGCTTATCAGTTTTACTATGACACGGGAGACAACAAGCTGAAACTGCGGAACGCCGCTAATGATGCTTATATTACTCTCGGCACGTTTACTCATGGTTCTGGAACGGGAACAACGACAATTGTTCAAAGCGATGCCAACCAGACCTTTAGCAAGGCTCAAAGGGGCAGCATAACCACGACTAATTCGACCACTGGCGGCGCTATCACGCTTAATATGGCCAATAACAATTATTTCAAACTTAGTAACAATGCTGGCGCGGGTACGTTGGGAAGCGATAACAGCGGCGCATACACGTTGGCCAACCCAAGCAATGTAACCGCAGGGCAATCAGGATCAATCATAATTGTACAAGATGGCACGGGTGGGCGAACTCTCTCATACGGCACCAACTGGGATTTTCCCGGAGGGACCGCCCCAACTTTGAGTACCGCCGCATCAGCGGTTGATCGAATTGATTATATAGCAGTAAGCGCATCATCCATCCATTCTGTGATTTCATTGGACATAAAATAATGTCTGGGCCGCTTAATTCAGATACAATAAGGGCTGGAGCAGCGGGCGCTGCTGGCGGCGGCGGTTATTCCATTGCTCAGTCTATTCGTTTTAACGACGACGATACACCGTATTTGCAGCGTACTCCGGGAAGTGCGGGTAACGACCACACATGGACGGTCTCGTTTTGGATAAAACGTGGCAGTGATATTGGCGACACCGACCAGCAAAATGCTATCTTAGGTGCTGGTGATGGCGCAAACATCGGCGGCGATGTTACCAAACACGATTCAATTGGTTTCTATAACGATACGATTCAAATTTTTACTTTCGCTGGCTACTCGAACTATACAAACCTACGCTCAACACCAGTTTTCCGTGATCCGTCTAGCTGGTATCATTATGTAGTCCGCTACGACGACACTCAATCAACTGCTACTGATCGTGTTCGTGTTTATATAAACGGCGTTCAAGTAACAGCTTTTTCTCCTGCTAATTATCCAGATCAAAATGCGGGCACTAGTTTTAATACTGCATTACTTCAAAGAGTAGGTGCTAACACCATTTCAACTGACCGGAATATTGACGGATATTTAGCTGAGATCGTGATGATTGACGGCACAAGCCTTGGACCGGGCAGCTTTGGCGAAACCAACGACGATGGCGTGTGGGTGCCAATAAATGTCAGCGGCCTAACTTTTGGCACCAACGGCTTCTATATCACAGGTGAGACAGCCAGTGATCTGGGTGAAGACTTCTCAGGCAACAATAATGATTTTGCCAGCAGTGGTCTGACCGCATCAGATCAGATGTCTGACTCGCCCACCAATAACTGGTGTACTTTAAGTTCTCTTGACGCTGTTGGCCCCACTCTGAGTGATGGAAACCTAGCGTTCACTGACAGCAACGGTTCTGCTTGGCGTACTGCAAGAGGTACTATGGCTATACCGTCAACCGGCAAGTGGTACTGGGAATGTATTGCAGCATCAAGCGGCGGCGGTGGCGATCCTAACTTTGGTATTGTAGCTGACACGGTAAATACGCAAGTTTCTGATTGGTATCAAGATGCCTTGGCTTACGCTTATTCAACAAGACAAGATTCCGTTGTAAACAACGACTGGGTTGGAACGTCTCGTGGGACGTACAACGGAGGGAATGTTCTTCAGATTGCATATGATAGTGGTACCGGAAAATTACATTTTGGGATACAGAACTCTTGGATCAACGGCGGCGATCCGGCTAATGGAAGTAGCCCGGACTTTACGACTAGCACCACGCCAACCTTTTTACCCTATGCTGCTATATACAACAATAAGACAGGTTCTATAAATTTTGGGCAGAGTGCGTTTGCCTACACACCGCCGACAGGTTTCTTAGCTCTTAATAGCGCCAACCTACCAGCCCCATCGATCACAGATGGGTCAGCGTATTTTCAATCTGCGCTCTACACAGGCTCAACATCAGCGCAGGACATTACGTTTAGCGGTAACTCTGATCTTGCTCCTGATTGGCTTTGGTTCAAAGCAAGGAGTGCTGCATCCAATCACTTCTTATTTGACAAAGTTAGAGGTGTTTTAAAGAAAATTGAATCAGACAGGACAGCAGCGGAAGCAACCAGTACAGGCAGCATGACGGCCTTTGGAACAGACGGCTTTTCGCTTGGCGATGGTGGCTCTGCCAACGATATTAACGGAGTTTCTGGCACTACCTATGTTGCTTGGGGTTGGGCAGCAAACGGCGCTGGCAGCAGTAACGAAGACGGTAGTATCAACACAACTGCTACATCCGCTAATACGACGGCAGGGTTTAGTATCAGCACGTACACCGGCACAGGATCAAACGCCACGGTCGGGCATGGGCTGGGTATTGCCCCGTCTCTCGTCATAATTAAATCCAGAAATGATACGCACGATTGGTATGTACGGACACCGGCTCTATCAGGTACTGAGTTTTTAGTACTAAACACTACAGCAGCAAAAGGTACAAGCAGCCCTGAAGTGTGGAACTCGACTGTCCCTACGAGCAGCGTTGTTTCAATTGGCACGTCAATCGGCGTAAACAGAAGTTCTTATAATTATGTAATGTACTGTTTCGCAGAAATCCCCGGCTATAGTTCTATCGGAAGTTACACGGGCAATGGAAATGCAAATGGGCCGATGGTTAATGTAGGCTTTACACCATCTTGGGTTATAATAAAAAAATTAGATGGGGTAAATGACTGGAATATTCAAGACACCAAACGATCTCCTTTTAATGTTTCTTCGGAATATTTATATTCTAATACAAGTGCCGCTGAATCTAACTTTGGTTCAGGTGGGATAGATATTGTTTCAAATGGCTTTAAGACACGAACCGCTGCCAATGTGGTAAATACATCAGGTAGTACATATGTCTATGCAGCCTTTGCTGAACACCCCTTCGGCGGTGACGGCGTTGCACCAGCGACAGCAAGATAAGGATAGATAAAATGTTTGTATTGAATAATGAGAAGATATTAAGGCCGGGTAAGGCTTGGACTGCAAGCAATGGAGTTAAGCATCCCGGCAATTGGTCTTCATGGTCTTCTGATCTTTTAGCAACTTACGGCATTGTTGAGGTCGCAGAACAAACCCAACCGGACACCCAATTTTACCATATCTCCAGCATTAATCTTGATGGAACATGGAGCGCAACAGCCAAGTCGATGGAGGATGTTACTGAGACCATTGACGGCATAGATTATGTAAACAAAGGATTAAAATCGCAATGGACAGAGCGTACCAATGGAACGGCCAACAGTCTTTTACAGACTTCTGATTGGCAGGTAATAGCCAAAGCAGAGAGAGATAGGGCCATTGATTCCAATGTCGTGACTTATAGGGCTGCTGTTATAAGCAAATGCGCTACAATCAAAGCGGCTATTGCAGATTGTTCTGACCTTGATGATTTCAAGGCTCTGTTTGTTACTCCCGTTGATAGTGATGGGGCAGCTACAGGGAATGCGCCTATTCATGATTGGCCTTTGTTAGGGTAATAGTAATGGCAACAGCTAACGAAATTGATGCGAAGTTACAGACTCATGAGGCGGTTTGCGCTGAACGCTGGAAAGAGACCATTGAGCGTATAAAAAGGCTTGAGTTGATTTTAATAACATCTGCCGGGGCTGTGATACTGCTTATGGCGGGTATGCTTTGGAAATTTTGATATGACTACGCAATTAACAGATCACTTCACGCTTGAAGAGATGTGCAGGAGCGATACCGCTACTCGTCTTGGAATTGATAACATACCTACAGATGATGTGATCATTGCGAATCTGCGGACAGTGTGTGTTCATGTTCTTGAGCCGGTTCGAACTCATTTTGATACGCCATTTTCGCCTAACAGTGGATACAGGTGTTCTGCTTTAAACAAGGCGATTGGGTCTTCATCAAAGAGCCAGCACACAAAGGGGCAAGCGGCGGATATTGAAGTTCCGGGCGTAGATAATTCTGTTCTTGCTGAATGGATTAAGGAAAATTGCACTTTTGATCAACTAATCTTGGAGTTCTATAAATCAGGCGAACCGACATCGGGGTGGGTACACGCATCATTCATTTTGCCGGATTACGGCGTAAATCGCGAACAGTGCATAACCTTTGATGGTAATGCGTATATGCAAGGGTTGCAGCCTTAAGGCTTACCAGCAACGCTTATAGGGCGTTATAGAAGGTATTGTGAAGGGCTTTCTAGGTAAGCTGTAGGGTTAAGACGGTAACTGAACCTAACGGAGGAAAAAGATGAAATATATTATAGATCGAATGACTGAGCCATCCAGCTATGCAGCGGCGGGGGCTGCTGTGGTCGGTGTCGGGGTATTGATTAACCAACCGATTGTTATCCTGATTGGTGTTGTCGGTGGTGCGCTTGGCTTTATCCTGAAAGAAAAAGGCGTCATCTAAGTGCTAAAAATCTATCTCCTTGTTGTAGTGGTCGGTCTTGTAGGCGGTTCTGTCTATGGGGCTTACTACTACTACAAGGATAGTCAGCAACGCATCCAGATATTGACCGAAAATACCGCCAAGCTAGAAACCGCAAAAAAGCTGCAAGACGCTACTATCAACGCGATGATTGAAGATAGAGAGAAGTTTGACGAGTTAAACAAAGAGTTGCAGAGCAAACTCAGCGCCGCCAACGAATATAAGGATGTACTTATCGGTAAGCTACGCAAGCATGATCTTGCAAAACTTTCCATGAAGAAACCCGGCCTAGTAGAAAAGAGAATAAACAATGGCACGAATAAATTGTTACGTTCGCTCGAAGCTATTTCCGGCGCTGTTGCTCCTGCCCCTGCTAAGTAGTGGTTGCACCAGCTTCAAGGAAATCTTGCCGGTAGAGATTAAGACGGTAGAGGTAGAGCGTAAGATACCAACTCAAAATCGCCCTCGTCCTGTATCGTTGAACAAGTTGCATTTCTATGTCGTGACAGAAGACACGTTTGCATCTTTCAAGCAGCGTTTTGAGAAAGAGAACGGCGATCTGTTGTTCTACGCAATAAGCGTCAGAGACTACGAAACGCTTGCTTTGAACATGGCCGAAATAAAGCGATTTATTCAGCAGCAAAAGCAGATTATTATCTATTATGAGAACGCGGTTAAGCCCAAGCCTAAGAAGTCAAGCGAATGAATTTAAAGGGACCCAAGGCGTACAAACTAACAAACTTGCAGAGTCGCAGATTTCTGGCTCTGAGCTTTGTTGGATTTCATCAACATCACCATCAAGGGGTTGCCCTGTGCGCTGATGTCGAGGAAGAATTGTTGAAAACCAAGATGATCCAAAATGCTGGTGATTACGTTGAAATCACTGAGCGGGGTCTTAAAGAGATAGCTCGTCTTGCTACGCTGGCTGGAATAGTCATGCCGTGGGAAGATAGCAATGAAGAATCAATTCTATAATTTAGCCGGTTGCCTATTTCTGGCGTTTGCTTTTGTTTCTCCATCATATGCTGCTGACACAGTAACATCAGCAACGGTGTCCAGTTCGACTGTAGTGGACAAGACCCCGCCCACAGCTTCCAGCCCATCCATAGTTGTGAATAACAACGACATTTGTCAGACCGGCACAAGTGGTGCGCTGCAAACTAGTTTTTTTGGTGTATCTGGCGGCACAACCACCCGTGATATGAACTGCGAGAGGATTAAGCTAGCGCGGTCCGTTTTCGGCATGGGTCTGAAGGTCGCCGGGATTAGTATCTTGTGCCAAGAGGTTCGTGTGTTTGACGGCCTTTGGATGGCTGGTTCGCCCTGCCCGTTTATGGGCAAGATTGGCGATGCCGCCCGTGACGAGTGGATTAAATACCCAGAGAAGTCCCCGATAGGTTCTATCATCCGCAAGGAAGCGCCAGCTATAGTAGCTGCGGCCCGTAAAAAAGCCGTTGAAAGTTCCTTAAAACAAATTCAAGACAACGAGTGGTCTGAATGATGCGTTGGCTGGTTATCCTCCTTCTTATGTCTTCTTCTGCGTTGGCAGAAACGGCGACAACGACAAACGTCCTTCCAAACTTATCTACGTTCACGGCAAGCGGCTCAACGACATCTGACGGTTCAGCAAGAGGCTGCGCTGCCGGAGAGTTCTGCACAGGTAACGCAACGGCTGGGGGCGGAACCTATACCAGCACGTTCAGCGTCCCGTTAACCGAGGCTGAAATCCGCAGGGGATTTGATCTCAACAGTTCTGTAACGGTTGATAGCCACCAATCTAATTCCACTGTTGTGACGTGCGTTACCACTACGCAAGCGGGGGACTGCCGCGATCTTTTTACGCTAGGAGTAACGCTTTTGGACGGGGGGATCGTCGCGAAAAAATTCTCTCACGAAGTGGAGTTAGATTTTACTGGGGAAAGACTGTTCTCGTTCTCGGACTCAATAACAGCGAACAGCTTCGGAGTTTTGACAGGGAGCTTCTCTCTGTTCGGGATAGACGCGGGATTTCACTCGGGGTTTTTTGGACCGAAGTTTTCTGACCCTAGCCTGACGTTTACGCATGAACAGGTTGTAGAGCAGCAGATTCTGGATCAGATCGTGCAGAACGATGTTATAGCGGCTTCGCCGCCGGTTCAGATTAACCTTCCCCCTCCTCCAGTTGACTTACCTCCACCGCCAGTAGCAGCCCCTATCGTTGTTGCCGTTGCTCCTCAAGCTCCATCTGAACCACCCCCACCCCCAGAGATTGTGCCTATTCAGATTGATCTGCCACCACCCCCGATGGAACAGCAGCAACAGGAAGCACAGGCAGAGGCGAATATCGAAGCTCAGATAGAACAGGATATAGCCCCTCCAGAGCCTGCGTCCGAGCCAGAGCCTGCGTCCGAGCCAGAGCCTACATCTGAGCCGGAGCCGGAACCAACGGCAGAACCGGAGCCAGAACCTGAACCAACCACAGAACCTGAACCAACCACAGAACCCGAACCTACCTCTGAGCCAGAACCAGAGCCGGAGCCTGTTGCAGAACGCCCCGCCGAAACTAGAGAAGCGCAAGCCCCTGCAAAACCTAAAAGCCGTCAAGAGAAGGTAAAAGCTGCGGCTGAAAAGGCTGTCGCGAAGATAGCCCCGTCTCAGAGATACTCAGCGGCTTCTCAGACAACGACGATGGTTGCGATGGGTATGATATCACCTAAAATTGTAGCTCCGGTGGCATTAACGGACACGCCGGGGTTCTTTACGGGAACAAAAGTTCCTGATGGGCCTTCCTTAGTAGACAGGATGCAGAACTACACGCTGTTTGGACGGTCAAACGGGTCGCACAATGCCCTTGTAGAGCTAGATTGGAAACGCTGACATGGCTGAAGTTGAGTTTGCGGGTGTTAAGTTTAAGGGCGGCAAGATGCTTGCTGTGGTCATGGGGCTATCTACGTTGGTTGGCGGTCTGTACGGCGCTTTTGAGGTCTACAAAGACTATATGGACATGAAAGAGCAAATAGCGTCGTATAAAGCCCCTGATATGAGCGGTTTTGACAAGAAACTGGCTGTTATGGCTAAAACAATGGGTACAGTGACCAAGGAGATGTCGTCAGTCCGCAACCGGGTGCTTGAAGTACAGGAGATTGTGCGCGACACCCGGCAGGATACGCGATCTGATGCGGCATCTCTGGAAACCTCTATTTCTGCGGTCGATAAGCGGTCGAGAACCCTTGATGCTGATACAAGGGCGGCTCTCCGTCAGGGAGAAAAGACAATCCGCAACATTGTATCTAGTGCAAGCGAACGATTTGACGCTAAGGTCAACAGTGTTGCTTCCTCAACCCGCCAATCCGAGAAGAATATGCGCGACATCGTTGAGTCTGCGGCCACTCGCTTTGATGCTAAGATCAACGGTATCGACTCGAAACTAGATGCTTTTGAGAAGCGTCAAGATAGAAAGCTGCAACGAGCTTTAGACAACCCTTTACTTAGGAAATAATTATGGCAAAGAAATTAGAAGAGAAATCAACCTTCAACGATCTGGATGTCGATGGGGATGGAGTAGTAAGCGATAGAGAGCTTGCAATCGTTGAAGCTCACGACAATCACCGAAAGTACAAGGTTCAAGAAAGAATTGTAATATCAACAGCGATATCTATGTTTGCGTTTACGCTTGCTATGTTCTTTATGGATAACTCTAAGATAAGCGCGATGTCAGGCTTGAGTAATTTATTCTACGTCTCAGGCGGGGGTATTATCGCTGCCTTCTTTGGTTTCCAAGCCATCAAGCCTAAAAAGTAGTGCCTGTCGGGCCAGCATGCAGTAGTATGCCGCCGCTGGCCCTTCGGATATCTCAGCTACAGCTATTAATTCTTCTAAGCCCTTTTCCAATTGATCAACGCGCTGTTGTAGCTGTCGTATCTGCTCCATTCTGCGGTATGCCATAGAGTCGATTATCATTGGAAGCAGGGTCCAGACACCCAAGCAACTAAAGACCACCGCTCGCCTTTAGTAATAGGCGTTATCCGGTGAGGCAGAAATGATGAGAAGGCAATTACGTCACCTTTCTTAAAAGATATAGATGACATTCCATCAGAGAACATTTGAAATTCTCCTCCTTCGTATTCATCATTTAAATTAATAATTATAGATATTTTTCGCAGTGATTCGGTGCCATTGGCTATGTCAACGTGCCAATCATAACCATGAGAAGGCGCAGAGTATTGAAGCAAAGCACAGTTTTCAATCATTCCAGTTAAATTGTAGTTAAATTCCTTATTAGCCTCAGTGACAATCTTACTGATGATTGCATCGGGATGGTGGGTCTCTATGGGGTAGGCCATCACATCTCTTATGGTCGAAACGACCTCATATTCTCCATTCTGATTCCCAACTTTAGCAGAAATCGGCTTTATCTTTTTTCGCAGCTTCAAAAGATACTCGCAGATATCATCTGATATGCTATCAAGCTGCACTACTCCATGAGTAGTAGTATTTGTATGTGGTGTGCAAAAAAAAGACATCAGGGCTATCCCTCGTTACCCTGATGTCATCTGTAGCACACAGGAGCGCCGTAGACGGAAATCCACGGCTAGAGCGCGATTGGAGTTGTTATGAGGGCCGCGCTTCATCGGTTGTTTCCTTAGACCACTCTTTAATTCTTTCAATAGAGACGTTGTGATCAAGACATAGTTGAGTTAGAAATGATATAGCTTTTTCGTCATTTCGTTTGCAAGCATCAATCAACATATCTTTTATAAGACTTCTTTTCATTGGGTGATCCTATCATGCAATCAGGTTATTGTCGCTGATATCATCTTCATCAATAGTGTGGAAATTAATTGAATCAGCTATTTCCATAGCTAGGTTTGGCCATCGCGACACTAGATGCGTCACGAACTCATCACGCTGATGCTGGCCCATTCTGGCTATATGCTCAACTAAGTCCTGTTTGTTCATACCACCCACCATCATACCGGAGCCGGGGCGGTCATAGCGGCCATAAACAGCCACACAATATAAATGGCACCGAACATTCCGATTAGGGTCGCCAGTTCTAGGGTAAAGGTAAGTGCTTTTTTCATCGTGTTCTCCTGTGTGCAAATCTTGGTGCGAGGGCTTCTAGTGAGGGTGCCTCGCAAACCCGCTAACGTCTTAGTTTAGAGCCGTCTGTTAGCCTAACCACGTTTATACTCGTTCGGCTTGGGAATTAGGCTTCAGCGCAATCCTTCTCTTCCCACAGTGCGCCATCAGATCGTAATTCTCTCCATAAATCTCTGGCTTCCTGTTTAGTAAATCTGCCCTGTATGCCAAGCTCTCCAGTTTCGGCTGTTGACCAAACCTCAACGCCATCACTATCAGGCTTGAACATCCAAAAGTTATGGGTTGTTTCAAGGGTGTGCGTTTTTCTTGCCATCTTATTTCTCCTGTGTGTTCGTTGCTACACAAGGAATATAGTAGATGCCGGACACTGTGTCAACGATTATTTCTGTATGAACCAAAAATATTTTCCGACATCAGCGTGGCATGATTCGCAGCGCAGCGATGACCAAGCAAAGTTTCGTGCTAAAGTTTTGGCCCCACATTCGGGACAAAATATCTCTTTCCCCTTTTTCCCTGCGTGACACCATTTTGGCACCCTCTTGTAAAATTTAAGATTAGGGTTCCATTGCTGCATCTCTGCGATGTATTTTGATTTCTTCCTTACGCCAAAACGATTTAACAACCACTCAAGCATTATCTTTGACCTCCTCAAGTGCGCCGAATCCGTAAGGGTGAAACAGATCAGGTGCTTTTAACACCCATAGATGATCTTCTTCGCCCCACGGGATGGCTCGGCTTTGGTGCGGGTATAGCTCAACCGCTTCATGGTCATTGCCGACTACTACGTTTTTAATATCTTGCTTATCAACCCACGATATCGGCATTCCATCAAATCGGCTTATAGCCAACCAGATAAGGGTATCTTTGACTAAATCTAAAAATAGTGGGTTGAGTCTGTGCGGCATATCCTTAACAGAGTCCCGCCGTATACATTGATAGTTGGCGTCAGAATAGAAGTCCGCATTGCGGCGGCTCTTCCATTCCGCTTTTATCATCTCGTTTGATATCTCAGGCGCTTTCATCATAACCAAGCGAACCTTTAGATCAGCCTTGAAAATATCAAAGTTTGGCGTCGGGTTAGGTATTTTTTTCATATTGGGATGATTGGGATGATGTCCAAGGCTTTAGGCCAGTCCGCCCAAGCATCCACCTTTGAGTCATGCAGTTCATAATACTCTGCATGTCCAGACCCTTCGCATTCGTTGCAAGTCACATCCCTGCTAGAGGGATCATTGGGGTGGCGGTCACTAACAATGCCTTGGGACTCACAAGCATCACAAGGGGCGATAATTTTGAAATTGTGTATTGAATCTGTCACTAGCTTTCTCCTGTTGTGCAAAAATTATTATACACACAATTCTGATTGAATCAACCCTTATTTGGGGTGCATATCAATTTCATATCCTAGCTCATCAAGCCACTTCTCGACTGTTTTGATGCTAGGGGAGCTTTTGCCTTCTTCAAAATTGTAGATTGTATTGGCTCCTGTCCCCGTAAGCCCCGCCAGAGCTTTTTGCGATAGTTTTGATTCCATTCGCAATGCCTTGAACTCAACTCGCATCCAATCTTTTTGCTTGCTCATGCGGCTTCTAGTTCCTTCCATTTTGTTGAGCTAATCATGGCTTTGACCTTTCGTTCCCGCTCTTCTTTCAATTTGAAATTACTTCTATCTTCAATGGAATCGCGGCAATGGGTTGACCATGCTGTCGCGGCTTGAAAAGCGCACCACAAGGAACCTGAAGCTCCTTTGCGTCCGTAATCACCAGACCCATGAAGTTGCTGCGCCTCAGACTGAAAGTTTTCTGTGAGATGCGATAATTGCTTGATATTATGCTGACCTTCTCCCGCCATAATCTGCGCTTCAGACTTAGGGTACTTGACCAGCGTTTTCTTGAACAAATCTAACGCTTGCTGGTCACTGACGGGTGTGTTCCACCACTTCTCAAACAGCGGCTTATCAGACAATACAGCTTCAGCGGCCACGCGAATTTTCTTAACGGCGGATTCAGAGTCAAATCTTGCGGTATGCCTGTTAGCAGAATAAGAAAGTTTTTGACCGCTAACTAGCGTATTGAAACAGACGCTATTCATCCAACCAAAAAACGACTGATATTTCCACACCTGATTGTAACTATTTCTAGCTACATATTTTAGATACAGATCGTGATTGCCAATCTTCATGTGATGGCTTTTGAACAACACCTCTATGGATGCCATAGCTCCATCATTGATTGAATCAACTTGCATCTCAACATTATTCATATCAATGCCGGTGCCATCTATAGCTTCCAGTGATGTCACGAACGCATCTGTGTGCGATATGGGTTTATATCTCGACTTGTGAATAGCGATTGGAGTTGCGGGGGCGCGATCGGTCCGCACAAGCTGTCTGCCCATGTGTTCGGGTATTCCTGATATATTTCTCATTTCTACAGGGAAGCGAAGAGGCTGCAATTGTTGCAATAATTCTTGATTCATTTTGTCACCTTTACCAGTTGATAATTGAATGTCCACGATTGGACAGGCATTTGTTCATTGGATTGTATCCTTCAGGAACAGACCCTTTACCGCAATCCGTCCAGCATACATTTATACCCAGAAAACGAAAATTATTTCTTTCGTATATTGGAGTGCCGCCGTATTTATCGGCTTTGGCTATCAGCCTTTCACACTCCATTTGATCGCGTATGATTTCTTTGGGTTCTTTAGAGCCGCGTGGATCAACCACCGGCTCCCATTTTGAAGCGCACCCCGTTAAAGCCACGCATGCTGCAATCATTAAGAGTCTTAGCATGGCGTACTTTCCTTCAGCCGCCATACTTTGATATCTCTAGCATGGGCAGACACTTTTTTAGATTGCACATAGCTACCTGTGAAATTCCAATCATTAGCTTTAAATATTGACCCAGCAGCATTTCCTAGATCGCTGTAAGTGTAACCCCTATCAGTCATGACCTTGGCTACATCATCGGCGGTGCAGGTCCCGAATCCTTGATGCTCCGCGTACCAAATAGCGCAATCACGCGCTATGTTTAGCAACGCTTTTCGGCTATTAGCAGAGGTTTCCATGCCCTTTTTTTTGAGATGTATTGCTTCTATGTAATCAAAAATGTTTGGTTGTTTGTTCATTATCTATCGCTCCTGTGCTGAAGTCTAAAGTCTTTAGTGATGGTTCCTAGCTTGGGGTCTCCTCTTAGATGTGAATTTATCCATACTCTTTCGCCAGTTTTGTAGCGCCGCCAGTGACCTCTGACACTATGCTGTCGGCGGCTGCTCTCATTCATTTCTCCAAAGCCCTTGGGCGTTATCGTTACGCCCTGCCATTTAGGAAGATCAAGCGCCACCTCAATATGCGAGTGTCCCTTGTTGAACTTGCCGTATTTGTAACGCTGCTTTCTCGCGGGTTCATGCGGCGTTTTTATGACCCAATCGTAATTCAAGAGCGCCATAACAGTTATCAGGAAACGAGAGTCGCCTCTTGTCATGTCCATTCCGGCTTTACTGAGGTTTCTCATTCCATCTTCTGTCCAAGTCTTATGATACTGTGGGTAAAAAACAACACCGGCTCCTTGGATTAGCCTAATGTGGTTTAGCAGCTTTTCTAGTGATGGCTTGTCATGCTCTCCTTCTTTTTTTATCCACCATTCGCCAAGACCATCAATTGTGGCTAAGATTTCGTCTGTGCGAGCTTTCTTTGCCTCATGGTCAGTTGCCTTGGTGCCAGTGTAATCTTCTCGGAATTTTCTATGGTCTTCTAAGGTAAAGCCACTTGTTTCAGATAACACAGCAAATTGAATTGAGAGGGGCGATGCCGTCGTGGTATTTTTATATTCTTCGTCAAACCCAATGAATGGATTAGCTATAATAGACTCTTGCTTGTGTGGAGTGATGCTCTCATCATTATGCAAAAGGTATCCGACGTGGTTAGCAATCGTATCCCAATTTGGTTGCTGTACTTGTAGATCAATATCATTGCCGACTTTTAGCATCGCCTGTTGTCTAGCGATTTCATTCCATTCAATCCAAACGAACTCATGCGGCAAACGGAAAAGCTCATATTGAGATAGTAGGTCTGATGCGCTTGCCCTCATAGATGCCTCAAGAGCGAAGGCGGTGAAGTCATCATCTAAAACAAACCGACCAGATGATCTCATCATCCTTTTAAGGCCCGTGCTATGTTGGGATAGCTTGGAATTGTGTCTTAGGCTTTTGGCGCTATGTATCCCCTTAGTTGGATTACCAAGGGCAGCTATTACATCATCTGCAAAATGAAAGGTCATAACTTGTTCTCCTGTTGTGCAATTGTGCTTATAAAACAGAAGAGGACAGGGTGTCAACCCTTTTTTGTGGTTTTAGTCTGAGTACGGCATGGGGGTTCTAGGTACAGCAGGACTGTATTCCCTGTAGCATTTGCGGTTTATATCGTACTCGAAAACAGCCTCGCCTAGATTGCCGTAGTATCCCTGCTCTCGCACCTTCTTTGTGCAAACCACCGTCTTTCCCTCATCAAAGAGGCGGTGAACAACAAGGCCAACATCAGCCATATTATTCCAGTGAGCGGCACCGCTAATGTCGTACATACCCGGCACTGGGTAGCTCCCATCATCCTTCCGCATCATCTTAGATGGGTGCGCCACAACCCACATTATGATGCCTTGGTTTCGGCAGAATGCCTTACAAGCCGAGATCAAATCTCTTATGTGTTCGTCTTCGCGTTTTCCGGCGCTTCTGTTGGCGCTTATCTCATTATAGGGGTCTATAACCACCCCATTGATTCCATGCCGTATACAGGCCGCTCTAGCCTTTTCTAGGAGCCAATCAATCGTAGGCACACGGTCCTTACTCTCTATGAACTTGAAATGCTCATCTATGAAACTAACTGCGCCTTGCAAATCCTCTGGAGTCATGCGTTCAGATGGCCCCATATCAAAAGGTTTCTCTGTGTAAATCTCTGCCAGCCGCCTAATGTGATAGGTGCTGGAATGCTCCGGCGAAAACAGGGCAAACTTCCAATTGTGTAGCTTGGCGGTGTTTATCAAAAGCTGGTCAATGAAATTAGACTTGCCGTGATTTGGTATCCCGGTCACTACATGGAACGTGGCGGGTAGAAGGCGGTAAATCGTATCAAGCTGTTCAAACCCGGTGCTGAAAGGCTTCACCTGTTTACCGGCGTATAAGTCCCATACATCAGTAAGGTAATCATTCGCCCCATACACGCCATCAATGGGGTAGTGCGTTGCGTATTGGATGCACTCTTTAAGCACTACTGCGCCGTGGTTTATCAGGCACTCGTTTGCATCCTTGCATTGAACATCATTTAATGAAGGCCACTGGACTTTGAGACACTTATCTTTGCCAAATCTGTGCGCCAGTTCAGCCGCTAGGGCTTGCCCTGCTTCATCCATATCTACAGCAATATAAACGCTTCTCATTTTTTCTAGCTTGTCGCACTCCGCTAGAGCAGCAAATCGCTTGTCATCTTCACGGTACTTCGCTTCCTTGGGAGCGCCGTCAGGTAAAGACACAGCATTTTTTATTCCAGCTTCCCAACACGCCAGCACATCCATCTCACCCTCTACAAAGACAATGCTATCGCCTTCTACTGCATCAATGTTGAAAAGGGTTCGTTGGGCGCTAGCCTCTTGCTGAAACTGTTTGCTATGGGATCGGTATTTTACGTTCACCACTTCCCCATCTAGGTGGTAAGGAAAAGAGACGGCTTCCTCTGGCCCGTCACCAAAATTCTTCATGGCGGTGAAAATGCGAAACGCTTCTGTGGTATCTTTGCTTATTTTGCGGTCAGCAAAAAAGCTATCCGTTTGGCTTGTTACCTTGAGCGCGTCAGGCACCCGTGGTTTTTTATAGGTCAATTTAATCTCCTGTGTGCGTTGGGAGCTTGATATATTTCCGGCGTGTTCGCAGTTGTGGCATAACCACACTGCGCCGCCATCATTATCAACGGTAACAGAAAGGGGCTTGTCGAGCTTGTTTCTGCTCTTGCGAGTATGTCGGCAATTCGGGCAATACGTTTTGTAGTTTCCCGGTGTAGTGGTCTTTAACTCAATGCCGTTTTCGCGCAGCTTCTCTGAAATCATCCAGCTAGTTCTGAAAGGCTTTTAGCAGTCGCAAAGGTAGGCTCGGATTGCGTGACACTATGGCCATGTAAACTAGTATTATTATTAGTTTCATCGGCCACCCTGTCATTAATGCCAGCAAGTCCTTTAATATTGCGTAAATCAAGAGAGTACACGTTCTTTTTTTTCCTTCTATCTTGGGTGTCGTGTTGTTGTGTCCAACCTAATAAACCCATTTCCTGAAGATCGCAAAGGCATCTGTAAACGTGCCGCTTAGAAAGTCCGGTATCCGTGGCTATGGTAGCCTGTGAAGGGAAACACACCCCCTTATCACTTGCCCTGTTAGCTAGTGCAATAAGGGTTATCTTCTGCGCGGAAGAAATTCCCTTGGCTTCAATTGAAGATATAACATATGGAAATGACATTTTTTACTCCTTTGTGCCATGTTGTCATGTACCACTACATTATGGGGAGTATCCAGTCAACGGCTTAATGAAAATTATAACTTTAGATTTCAAGTCATAATTCCAAGCAGCGGATAAGCTGTGAACAAGGTTGTCATCTTCTAAGACTGAGGATAGCTGCAACAGATCAAGGCATGGCTTAATTCTGTTATCTAAATCCCGTTTGCGTTTGTCTGGAACCCCAACGGAAAGGGTCACATGGACGGGGCAGTGAATGGTGGGGTGTTTCCAATCATGGCGTATCTTAGCGGAGCATTCGTTAAGCCATGCTCTATATTCGTTGGATTTGACAGGTCTGGATTTGTAATATCTCCACAGCCTGTTAGCTGATGGCGGATAAGGTATTTCTATTGTGCCGCTTTGTGACTGCATTGTAATGATCCTCGGCAGTGACCCTATGTTTGGTCGCCGCCTTAATACGTTCAGTGGCGATGTACCCGGCGTAACGCTCACCTCTCGCCCACTTCTCAACAGAGCGCACGGAAAAGCCCACCTCAGACGCAAAATCAGCGTAGGTCATTCCGTTTTCATTAAGGTAATCAAACAAGAGCATTCCAGACAGTACCACAGAAAGGGGTTGTAACAAATTGAAACATAATATATAAAACCAGATGAAAGGGAGAACGTATGAGTAATAACGCATTTGAAACGCATGGTATTGACCATTTAAGCCCATCATTTATAAATTCGTGGGTATCTACGCCGTGGGCTGCAATTGGAAAGTTAGCAGGGCTTAAAAGCTCTGGCGGACCGGCGGCATATCGCGGACTCTCCGCAGAGGCGGGTCTGGAGCTTGCTCTTCAAACAGGCAACCTTGAAGCCGGTATATTTAAGGCGCAATCAAAATTTGATGAGTTTGTGCATGGTAATCCAGCCGGGGATAAAGAAAGAGCAACGCTGCCAAAATATGTAGAAAATGCGTACACCGTTTATGAAGGTCTTGGAGAGCCGGAACAATATCAGCAGAAAATTGTTTTTGAGCATGAGGATTTGCCCATCCCTTTCGTGGGATACATAGACTTCATTTACAAAGGGCAGATACGCGACCTTAAAACTGTGGCCAGAAATATGTATTCAAGAGGGCCATCAATCGCGCATTGCCGACAGTTGGCAGTTTATGGGTTTGCATATCCAGAATATGACTTGTGGCTAGACTACGTTACGCCAAGGGAAGCCATATCGCATCGGGTGGCAAACAAAGAGGCTCACCAAGCAACGGTCATGAAGATTATTTATGGCCTTGAGAAGTTTCTTTCACTTAGCACAGATACACAGGAGCTTGCGTCAATTCTGACGCCAGATACAGATGATTGGAAATTTAACAATGGAATACGAGACCAAGCAGATGACATATGGCCAGATGTCCTTATTTGATTTAGTGGAATCAGCATCAGGGGTGAAACTCCATACAGCCATGATAGAAGCCCGTTCCAATTTTGATCCGTTAGCTAAATCTGGAGTTAATTCATACTTCAAGTCAGGCAATAAAGAGCATCGTTTCTCGACGCTTAAAGATATTGAAGATGCAATAACGGGTGCATACACCGCGCAAAGCCTTTCAGTGCGCCATCAGGTTTTGGCGGTTCCAATGAACGGACAGCTTTCGAATGTATTGCGTACCACGATTGAGCATGCGCCATCAGGCGAGTTTGTCAGCAGCATCATAGTAATGGAAAATGCAGGGGGTCCGCAGAACACAGGATCACAAATCACCTATTACCGGCGCTATAATTTGATTTCGCTGCTCAACCTTGAATCAGATGACGAAGATGATGGAAACGCAGCGCAGGGGAACAAGGGAGATAAGGCGGCACCCAAGACCAAAACGCCGTCGCGAAGCTACGAGGTGTTCGGGTTAGATGGTAAGGTAGATAAGACTTTTACTGATTGGAACTCGTTTACAAAGGCAATCCAGCCCATTGATAAGTTTTCTCATAGCGAGGCGTGGGTGACTGAACAATGCAAGATGCTGAAAGAGGTGTCGGCTTGGGCTAAGAGTCAAACTAAAGATCAGGATGACAAAGTTGCTGCCTTGCTTGG
>Ga0209337_1000455_pt1 | contig 33008 bp, 53 predicted proteins | sample LinPmetageLP53_FD_184044 | JGI IMG/M metagenome (GOLD analysis project Ga0209337, IMG submission 184044) | Marine viral communities from the Pacific Ocean - LP-53 (SPAdes) (version 2) | ecosystem: Environmental > Aquatic > Marine > Oceanic | place: Pacific Ocean | collected 2010-02-08
CGCTTCTTCTATTTCATCTAGAATTGGCTTGTGTTTTTCAATTATTGAATTGTACAAATCGCTGTTAGTTAAGTTCATTTAATTTTAGTTTAAAAGTGTTTATTAATTCAATTAGGTCTTGGTCTGTGTACTTCACCGTCTTGTTGCTTTTCATTAGTATCTCGTCTGCCTTCCCTGCGTAGTGCTTTTGGTCTATGTAAATTGAGAACTTATATTGCTCACCTTGCTTAAACATATTGCACCCGATACATTGCGCCCCGCAGTTTTCTTCATCCCATCGGGTCGCGTATCTGCTGCGTGTAATAAAATGACCGTTCTGCATTTGCTTAATGGGTTTTTGAACGCCACAGGTTACGCAAGTACAAAACCCGTATTCTGAATCTCGCTGCCTTATGTATTGGCTGAAAACTGAGTCTAGTTTTTTAACCAATTTTGACCTTGTTAATTTTTTTGCCATTCTAAAAACTTTAGGGTTTTCTTAGGTACTTTAATTAGCAGTTCACGGTCATAAGTTGAGCCGTTTCGTATTTCATTTCTGCCTCCATATTCACATTTTGCGTTCTTAATTTCATGCAGAAAGTAGTACCCGATACAATCATCAAACCTGTATATCAAGCAACACGGCACAGACCACTTTTTACAATAGTCTTGAAGATTTGCCATTTTTTTCAGCGATAATATCACGTGTGGCTTGGCTTGTTCAAAGTCGCTTTTGTAGGTCTTCACTTCAGCTATTGATAGCAGTTTGTTGTCTTTGTATAGCTTGGCATCAAACGCGCAAAACGTGTCCATCAATTTAAACTGAAGCAACTTTTCTTTAGTTAACAGGGTAAGGGTTTCTCTTTCCCTCACCCTGTCTTCATCGCTTTCAAATTTGCGCGTCATTAGAACGGCATATCATCGTCAGAAGTCGGTGCGCTCACCGCTTTTTCTTTTGGCTTCCATGTATCTACCTGTATATACATACCGCCCTCTTGTGATTCTTTGATATTGCAATTCAACCAACCTTTTGAGTTCTTCAATTTTGCCATTTTTTCAAAGTCTTGCGGGCCGAATGAAATCCTGTGCATTTTGCCGTATTTGGTTTCCTTTGTTTCAGTTTTTCCTAGATATATTTTTTCGTTACTCATGTTAATTTTATTTTGATTTGGTTCATATATGTGTTGCACTCGTTTACTCGTAATTTAATTGCTTCAATTGCCTCTTCACTTCTAGGTATTTCAAACGTTTTGACCCTTAGTTGCTGCGGCACGTCTGAAAACGTTAGGCGTTGCATTATCCTGTCTTCTTGCTTTTGGCTCAATGCCTTCACACCTGTTTTGTAGGCTTCTGAACGCATCTCGCTATTAATTAGGTGTATTGGGGTGTCCATTAGGCAATAGTCCAAGTACGCCTCGCTTTTGCCCGTCAGCCACATATACCCCTGAAGTTGCCAATAGTAGTCTTTGTTTGGTACTTCAGTTTCATATGCGGGAAAGGTGTCTAAACTCCATGAACATTTTATGTCCCGTACTGTGTTTTCAGTAAGTAGGTCAGGTGTGCCAACTATAAAGTCATTTTCAAACCTGTCTTCATTCTTAATAACAAGCCCTAACCCATACATATCACCTACTAGGTCAATGGCTTCATCTTCCATGATGTTGCCTTTCTCGGTGTGCTTAGTACTAAAGAAAATTGTCTTTCCGTACTGCTTTTCCTTGAGCCACTTTTTCACATAGCTTTTGGCGGTTTTGCTTAGTTCATCTTTTTTGCGACTGTTGGTCATAACTTGACCTAGCCCACTACATCTAATTTTCATGATTTTGCTTCTTTTAGAATTTCTTGCCACGTTTCGTCATCGACAATAAAGTGCTTACTTAGTTCGTCACGGTCGTTTCCATCTTCAACGCCTTTCACAGCGTTTTTAAATAGGCTTGTACCGACTTTCACCTTCCTTCGTTTGTCAGTAGGTTGGTTGCTGCTAGTACCGCCTGCGTCTGTGTCTTTGTCAGTTATTAGGCAAAGCATCGATAATGAATACCTACGGTAGTAACTAATGGCAGAACCGTCAGTTTGGTATTGGTTCATGCCTGCTAGATTTTGGTCAGCTACAGGTATTTCAGTTTCGCTTGTTAGCTGTTCACCTGTGGGTATGTGTGTCAATATGGTCTTTATTACGCGCCCGTTTATTGGCTGCGCTAAAACTAACCCGTGACGCTTCAACAAGGGGTGTATAGTTTGCATAATTGAGGCAAGGTTGGCGTACTTGTATTTGAACGCCTGTGTAGATTTTTCAATTACGGGGCATTCTTGCTGAAATTCGCTCAATGCGCTCCATAAAGTTGGCTCTGTCTTTCCCATCAAAATAGTGTTTTTAGTGGTGTGTAAGATATTTTCCTTTCCTTCAAGTATTCTGCAGTCGCTCGGTAGATAATTCTGCTATCAATCCGCCTGTTGGGTCTGTAGTTACTTAGCACATCAATCACGGTGCTTCTCGGAAAACCCGAACGCTTCGCAACTTCTTTGACGCCCCCGTAAGGTAGGTTCTTGAGTAGCTGCTTTACTCGGTTTGCAATTTGTTCTTCTGTCATTTTTTTAAGTGTTTAAAGTTCACCTGAAAACCCCGCCTTTATTTCAGGGCGGGGCTTAGTTGTGTTTGTTTGTTAATAGTAGTACAGGTCAGAAATCATGTCATTGTGCATCTCGCTAGTAATTTCAGGTATCTCGGTCAAGTTGTAAAATCCTCTAGACTTAGTTAAGGCGCGACCGTTTTGGAAATGCTTAGAACCTATCTTCACGGCTGCTTCATAATAAGACCGCCCGCCTATAGTATAAGATACGTTAACTGTAGGCAATTTGTGGAAATAGGTGTCTTCTAGTTGGAAATACTGCTTGTCAAGTTCAGCCTTAACGCTCCAATTCTTTTCAAACTTTGCGTCTTCAGCCCAACCATTCAAAAGTCTTAGAAGTTCACTTTTTGTCTTGTATTCTTTTACTGTAGTTTTCATGCTTTCTGTGTTTGTTTGTTCGACAAATATATAAATAATTTCGTTACCGCAACAATTATTTAAAGTTTATTGAAAAAAAAGGGAGCAAGCCATAAGGCCCACCCCCTCCAAACAAACTACGCTAATATCAGTTCAGGTTCTGCGACCCTTTTAATAATGTTAAAAGCCTTCAAGTTTTTCTTGTAACCTCCACCATACATCAAATGCTTTGCGTCTTGCTGTGGTGTCTCTAGGTGGTTTGTGTAGTACGTTACACCGTTAAACAATCCCCAAAGGGTATTCCCTTTGCCTTTTAGTTCACGTTCTAGCCCCCTGTCATATTCGTTCAGTTGGTTGTATTTGCGGGTCGAAATTTTTTCTTCACCTGTTAAACCAAATACAGCGTTTCTAACCAATTCTTTCACCGCAGAATCTAGCACCACACCATCAAACTTTTTAAAGGTAGTCATCAATTCTTCATCGCTTTGCATAGCTTCTTCAAAACGTGCCACAGCAATAGCAAGGCGTTCACTTGCGCTAGCTGTGTGTCGAAAGCGGTCAAGGTCACGCATAGCCCTATGGAACATATTACTACAGCTAACAACCGTATTCGTAGAACCGAAGCCTATAGAACTACTCCCGTCATGCGAATTAAGACAAGTAATGTTTCTTTTTAGCGTGTCAGGGCCTATCTTTTGGTCAGCTAATCCTAGTTGATAATATACTTTTTTACCCTTGCTTAAATTGCCCCCTTTAACGTCCCCGCCAAAACGGTTTTGAATTTTAACCATTATTTCGGCTAGGTCTTTATTCTGTAGTGTAGAGTAGCGACCTTTTACCGTACCTATATGGGTGTAGTTGTCATTTCTATACATACCAAAGGCGTTGGTTTGCAATTCAGATACACCTTGTTCAGTTATTTTGTGGGCTACCAAAGGCAGTTTTTCAACTTCCCAATTTGTACCCGTTCTGTCTAGTAAATTTTGTACTGTTTCCATGTTGTTTGTGTTTGTGTTGTTTGTGTTTGGTTTATGCTTCTTTTATAGTGAATTTAAGTCCTTTTAACATTGGGTAAGTAAAATTTTCAGGAAATTTCTGTACTCTTAAAGACTCAATAATTAAAGCCTTTAGGTTAATGTATTCGTTAATAGCTTTCATTTGTGTTTGTGTTTGTTTGTTTAAATCGTTGGCACAAATATGAGCATTTATTTCGTTACCACAACAAAAAAGATGAAAAAAAAATAGATATAATTTCAGTTTTGCGAAAAAACGCAGGCCTGACTAGAGGTGACGGCTGCTAAAAATTCTTCACAATTTGCTGAAGTGTCGAAAATAGAATCTATTTCCTTTCGCATTTGCTTGATATTGTAGTACATAACGCCAATAGCAACGGCAAACAACACATTGAGCAAACAAAGCAGTATTAACCCTATGGATATAATAGTTAACAGCACGTTCATAGGTTCATTAGCTTGTTAATTACAGTATGACCCCCAATGACAACCGCGCAACCAATAGCGGGCTTCTTGCCTCGTTTGGCGTAGTTGAAAGCATAGCGGTCAAAGTCGATACCGCAGCCAATTTGAGTACCAAAAACCTTGAAGTTCTGACCAACAAACCATTCAGTATAGCATTGAGTGTGAAGATGTCCTTGAACGCTGCTTTGCATATCGCTTTTAGCCTTGCTGCGTGCCGTGCCCCCCTCGCCATGTAAGAACTGAACGTTATCATACACCACCCTGTCACAGAATGTCCAATCGGGTGCGCCTAAAACTTCATTGAACGTTTTAATCCATGCTTTTGGTATGCCTCCGCTGAAGGCTTTTCGCGAAATAATACGGTCATGGTTTCCTATTGTAACGTCTGCAACGGGAAACACGTCAACCCACCTTTGAAGCCTGTCTATTGCAAGTTCTAGTTCATCTTTACCACCTAACCCGTCAGGGTCGGTTTCATGAAAGCTAGAATGATGTGAGTCGATTAAGTCCCCTATGAATATGACTTGGTTACAGTTGTGTTCACGGTATGTTTCTACGCAGAAACCTAAATAATCATCTAGGCAGAACGGTTCATGTAAGTCACCAATGACTAAAATACGCCTTTCGTCCCTGACCAAACGCTCATATGATGCTAGCCTATTGCCCCGTAGTCTAGGACGTCTTTCATTCATGTATTTTGAACCTCGCATAGTCACAGAATTTACGGTCTATTTCACGCATTTTTGTTAGCCTAACTTTCCAACGTTCTTTGATGCTTTTCTTTTCATTTTCGGTCATAGAAAGTCCGTATGTATTGGCGCAGTCCTTCGCGTTTTCTTCAAGTATTGCGTCAATTTGTTCTCGTTTAGTCATCTTAGAAGTTGAATTAATAAGGCGGCTTCTACAGCCACAGCCACACCCAAACCGATGTTCAGAATAGTATTTTTTACTACCTTTTTTCGGGCTGCTTTTTCATGTGACTTAATTACCTGTTCTAAATTGTAGGCAATACTATCCTTTTCAGCCATTTTAAGGCGTTCTAAGGACAGTTCATTATCTTTTAGGGTAATTATACTATCTAGCCGCGTTAGTTGCTTAGATTCAATCTTTGCGGCTTGCTCTAATTCGCTTAAATATGAGAACGAAAAAAGAACTATGTCAAATTGGTGTCTAGAAATTCCTATGAGCGTGTCTTGCTCGTATGGTATCAAGACGGGTGGTCTGTTCTGCGAAGAAACTTGACTTGCCATTAAAAGGCAAAGCCCTAACGCTATCAATTTGAACCAACGTTTTGACATACACTTGCTGCTTTAATTCTTGAAGCCTACAGTTTTCGGCCTGTAATTTAGTCACTTTATTTTGAAGCCCTAAAATATCCAATTCATAGGATTTTATTTTAGTTCGGCTCACTCGTATTCTTTCGCGCTGTATTTGCCCCACTTGCTCCACGTGAAGCAATTTAGAACCAACGGCAACCAATACTAAAAGACAAAGCCCGACCGTTAAGAGCAAAATTCGCTCACAGTTCCCCAAGCCACAAAGCCCTTTCATCTTCTCGTCTTGCTGTTAGTCCTGCAAAGATTTTGCCTTTGCTTTTATTCCACCGCCTAAACTCGTCAGGTATCATTTCCATAGACGGCTTTGCGTTTATCCAAGACAATACCGTAGAACTTGAAAGGTTGCCAATGCCTACATTATAGGTGAAGGAAATTAAGGCGGCTAGTTGGTGGTCTTCTAGCTTTTGTTCTAGCACAGAAAGAACTTGCTTTTGAACTTTCTTGACAAAATGAATTAGTATTTCTTCACCTCGTTTTCGGTCAATTTTACAATCATCCATAGCAACGCGGTCACCGTTTTCATACATGGTGTTTCCATAGCCAATGGTAGGCACTCCCGCAGGGCATAAATAGGGTTCAGGCATAAATCCTTCCCATTTTTTTATGACCTTAATTGCTTGGTCTATTGTGGTGCTTTTCTTCTTTTTTGCCATCACTTGACTTTGCATTTATTCTCACGAATTTCGCCACGCATTTCGGTTAGGGCTTTGGTATTTTCGCCTATTACTTCTGCGAACTTGTCTACGTGGTCGGTGTTGGCCTTACTCCACTCGCTACGTTCTTCGCGGTGAATATCGGTCAACTTGTTAAGGTAATAGATAAGCACTCCCAAAAAGACTCCACTTATACCGTATTGCGCTATGCTCTCTATTAAAATTTCCACTTTAACTTCTTCTTAAAAATTCAGATGATTCGTGTGCGTCTTGGAAAATGTCCCACGCCTCAAGTTCAGGTAATATTTCACCCAACCATTCAAGGTTACGATATTCTACACCACTATCTGAAACTACCAAAGTGTTCACTTCGTAATGCGAAAGGGTTATGTCGTTTGGGTCGTACTCGCTTTCAAGCAAAAAAGCCCAACTATGTAGTTCGCTATTGAATATCATGGAGTATCTGCGTTTGTTCCGTATGGACTTACAAAATTAGCCATTGTTAAATCTTGGTTGCTCATCGCATCCGCGATAGTTCCTGAACTCTGTCCTGCCGCCTCACTTACAGGGTAGTATGAATGAACTGAGTCTAAGGTCGTGGTCGGGTCTGCTCCTTTGCCACTATTGTATAGGGCCGTCATTTGAGCATCCGTTATCAAATAGTTGCTGAAAACAGATTCACATTGAAATCCGTTTAAAGTGTTCGCACCACTTCCAAGAGTCAGGTTAATATTGGAACGTGTGAATACGTTATTAGATACGTCTGCCGTTTCAACCAAAGCCCCATTGACATACCACCTTACACGCTGAACGGTGCTACTTACAATTTCTACAGTTATTCCGTAATGAGTCCACGCGACTTGAGTAGATGCGGCAATATCATAAGTCCCTGCCAATGTTCGGTTGCGAGTTCGCATAGTAATTCTTGCGTTAGTACCCGATATAACGAAAGTCATAGCCGTGACCGCGCCACCATCAGTTCCTCCCCACAAATAATCGTTGTTCCCGAAGGTACTACCGCTTGCTTTAGCCCAACAGGCAAAGCCATAATCTGCTTGGTTAAAACAGTTGAAACTTGTCGCAGTTCCTCCCGTTGACAAGCTATCATTTGTCCCATCAAATGAGACTGAACGCTGAAACGCGAAGCCACCACCACCACCGCCTCCACTTGAAGCCGCTTGTGTCCTTGCTCTATTGAGTAGGCTTATCATCCGTTGTAGATAATAACGCTTCCGCTTGTAATTACAATTTCAGTAATTGCGTCATTTTCGGGAACTGTTATTAAGCCACCTGCTTTAAGTGTGTTTCCGCCAATACCGTATTCTGTTCGCGCTTCCACTCCGTTCACTAAAAAGGAACTTATCACGGTATCTTCTTGAGCAATAAAGCAATACGCACCAAGTGATGAGTTTGTTCCTGTTATTAATAGTTTTGAGCCTCTTGAGCCTGTTATTCTTTGGTCGTAAGTCATTTTATATTGGTATTTGGCACTTGTCGTACCTGTATGGTTGTGTAATGGAAAGAACCATAGAATGACCTGAAACTTTGTCGTCAAACCGTTCGGTAAATGGTTCTATTGTAACATTTTTCTGAATATCTACGTCCGTGTGAAGTTGCCTAAAGTACGCCACGAAATCAAGTAGAATTGAAAGGGTGTCGCTTAACACTTCATTCTCGTTTTCTTCTGCGGGTAGAACCCTATCCATTGAAAGTAGTCTTATGTTGTAGGTCAACGTTCTTTCGTTTAGGCTCACGCTTTCCTCAATAGCCCACAAAACAGTATAATCAAGTTCTTTCGGGTTTATTTCCCATAAGTCCCCTTGACCGTACTGCGTCACCTGAAGGTGCGCTGTCGCTTGTGTTTCTATTAGGGTGAATATTTCGTTCAGCGTGTACATATAGCCTCAATTTCTTCTGATTCTTAATACTTGCGTTTCGACTCATACTTGTCTTCTAGGGAAATAAATTTCGGTCGTCTACCTAGATACATTCCTGTAGTAAAAGTTTGGGTATCGGGTTGAATTATATCTAGACCGTCTTCAGGGTTTTGGTATGCTGCAAAGTCTGTTGAATGTTCAAGCAAATATGTGACTAAACGCTCAGTGTACCATTCGGCTTTATCTTTATATTTCTGTGAAATGAAATTAATTTCGTCAAGCGAAGCGGCTGAAGAATTTTCACTCGTTTGCTGCATAACGCCCTTATTCAAAAACTTGTATGAAATTGCGGTCGGGGCTTCTGCTTGCACCCAATACAATAACATAGGCTGAATGTGGTCATTGAGCAAAGTGGTGTTAGCCGTTGTCAATGTTCCCGCAGTAATTTGAGTTTTTATTTCATTGTACAGGGTAGTGCCTAGTTTTGGCTGTAGGTGTATGTCTTGACAAAGAATAATCACAGGGCGTAAAAACTTGAAATCAATGTTTTCATGCAGCAAAGTATTATCCTTCACAAATGCCTCCGATATGAATAAAACGTTAGCCATGTTATTTCTTTTTCTGCTTCATTAATACTTGCACCCATTCGTGACGGCAATGAAAAGACTTGCCCCACCATCCACCGCCTCGCTGCCAAACGTTCCTATTTTCAAATACGCCTATTTGCTCAATTTCTGTGAGACTCCAAGTTTTGCCTGACTTTGGGCTGTCAACTTCAGCAGACATTTTGACCATGCCCCGACAAAATTCTCTTGTGGTGTCAATTATTGGCTGCATTTCGTCACGGGTTGCATAAACGTAACGAATGACAAATTCTTCTTCAATTGGCGGTACTTCTTTTATTAGCCCTTTGCCTTTGTCGGTTACTTCTACTATGCGCTGCGTAGCGTCCTCAATTGTGTCAATTGATATAACTATAGCACCCGCGCTAGAAAGTCGCTGTATGCCACTCATAAGACGCTCCAAGTCAATTCCTAATGCTTTTGCAATATCTAGGAAAGGCGTACTAGGTTCTTTTAGTAAAATTTGCAGAATAGCCGTGTCAATTGGGTCTACGTCAGCAAACCAATACTTCAAAGAAAATTCATCTTGCTTGGCTTTGTTCAATACACCTGTGTAGTCAACTGACCGCTTTCGGCTAGATACAAATTCGTATTCATCTGAACCCGTATTCTTAAAGTGTTGTATTATTCGGTCTTCATCTTCTGCATTGCAACAAACTTCACTTGATGCTTTTAGTTCGGTTTGTACTTCTTCTATAGGTTCTAGTCCTATCTTCTCACGTATTTCGTTTTGAGTCATAACGCTTATGACCGTAGCTTCCGAAAACTGTACTGAAATGGGCTCGGTTTCTTTAATATATAACCTTTCCTCAAAACCTTGCAAAGACGCTAATTGGTTAAACACTCGCTCAATAATTTGCTGCCTGTTATTTACGTAGGTATTTTGGAACAATTCAAATGAATCTATTAGCTGTGAACGCGATGTGAAAAGACCTTCTTCCTTTATACCAAACAGCGCAGGGTCAACCACTTGGTGACCCGCGTAAAGTTCTTTTTGTACGGTACGGTTTAATATCTCAAAACGCTTATCAAAGTCGTTGCCGTTTAGCTGCTGTATTTCAGCCCCCCTGTCGCGTGAATCTGAAAAGTTTAGGACTATGCTGTTGGCGTTGTCTGTGTTGGTAAACTTATCTTTGATTTGCCGTTCAATATCTTCTTGCTCTTCAGCGGTCGGCTCACCATTGTAAAAATTTATAAGAGTTCCACCCATAAACCCGTTTTTAATTGAGTTTAGATGAAAGTTGGCTATTTCTACGTCAAGTTCTATGTAACTAACTGACCCCATGTATGTAGGTAAAGGGTAGTATTTGCAGTCAGGGTGATACACCTTGACGTATAGCAGTTGCTTCCCTGTGGGGTTTTTCCAATCAAAGGCGTCTATTTTCTCAATTTCGGGGTTGTGCTTCTTCCAATCTTCAGAATAGTAAAAACATGACCCGTCTTCATTGCTTCTATAGCGCGCAAAGTCGGCATGATATACAGCCGCGATTTTGTCGTTTAATTGGTTGTAGACAATTTCCAACGCGAAGCCGTTATATAGTTCCATATCTAAAGCAACCTTCTCTAGAATGTCATCCATATTTTCATAGGCGTTAGGGTGCTTCACAAACTGCTCTATTTCAGCTAATCTAGCGGTGTTTAAACCCTCATCTTTCACGCCCCACCCCTTGCCTACAACGTAGTCTTTTTTTGAATTGATAATAGCGTGATGTTTCGCGCTTCTTCGGTACAAATCAAGTAGGTATTCAGGGTAGCGATTTTTCCATTCGCCTTCAGCCCCGAATAATATCCAATCTTTGCCCCTTTGCTCCCTAAAATCGGGGACTTTTTGAGCAGCAAAATTTAGTATTGAGATGTTATTCTCCATAGACTACATAAGTTGAATTTCCACCTGAATAAGTGGTGGTTGTTGTTGCTGTTCCCTCTACCTTCACAATGCCTTCTTCTAGCATGGTTAGACCTGTAGGGTCAACGTTAGAACTTGAGGTGTTAGCGTACACATAATAACGCCATTGACCTTCATTTCCTAGCTTTATTTCACTATTAGCGGGCACAGGTGTTGCCGCACCTACTTCAGTAAGTATGAACTTATTGAAACGGGTTGGGAAACTGCTTATGTCCTGTGCTATTGAGTAAACTACGCCCTCAGTCGTATCGCTTTTGAACTCAAAAAGATAGTAGGTAGCTGTGCCACGTTCGTTCAACGTGACAACTACTGTGTTGGCTGTATCTTGTGTGATGTTTATCAAACCGAAAGAACACAGAACTCAACGTCACATGATGCCGTGTCCGCTTGAACGCTAATGTTGTCTAAATCGACAAATGCAGAAAAAGCACCCCCTGAAGTGTTGGCGTCTATGCTGCCTGAAGTTAACATAAACGAAGAACCCGCCAATACTTTCACATCAAATGTATCTGCACTTGATTTCTTTACCCGTACTCGTATGAAATTGGTATCGTCAAGGTTTGTGATGCGAATGTATTTCACATTGGCTCTAACAAACTTTCCCTGACCGTTATTGGTGTCAAGTTCGATAATGTCTATTTCACCTGAACTTGGTGCGGTCACTATACGTCTGTCAGACTCGTTCACGTTAGCGATGGTTAGCGTGTTAGTGCCTCCTTGGTCTACACCATTCAATGTGATGCTTTCGGTGATTGTGACGGTCGCTGAAGCCGCAGTAATTGTACTAGCCATGAATCTTGTTTCTTGTAAATAGCAAACAAGCGAAATTGTGCCAAAAAAAAAGCCCCACAAAAGTAGGGCTCATTTAATAGGTGGTCTAGTTTCAATCCATGCAAGAACGCTGTATGCTAATGTGCGGGGCGGCTACTTCAAACCGCCCTTCTTCGTTTGTTAGGCTTATGTCAATCCACTTGTAAGAACCTTTATACCCTAAAGTGGAAGTCAATTCGTCAAACTGTGCGCCTCTAATGGTCATGTGCATATCCCCTAGCTTGGTTTCAATCATCATTTGTATGGTCATAATTAACGGGCGTACCGTTTCGCTTATCGCGGCCTGCCATTGTCTGTGAATTTTTTCTTGGTCTAGAATTAGGTTGGTAAATTCTGCGCCTGTTGTGGTTATTGTTGGTCTTTCCATAATGTTTGTTTTTTGTGTGTTTGTGTTTATTTTAATAGTGCAATTTTGTAAAATTTACGACCGTCAAATGTGTAGCCTAAATCACGGGCAACGCTTATTACTTCAGAAAAGAAGTCGCTAGTACCAAAGCCCTCACCTTCAGGAAAACTGTCAGTAGTGTGTTCGGCTTGTTCCTGTGCTAATTCCATAGCCGCTTCAATATTAGTGTGGTCTACTAGGTTCAATTCTTTTAGTTGTCTAACTATTGCCGATGGGTTGTAAATTAAGTTTGTCATGGTGTGTTTGTTTGTTTGTTTGTTTTAATTGTTGGCACAAATGTAGATTAATATTTTGTTACTGCAACAACAAAATGAAAATAAAGTGAAAAAAAAAGGGGCTACCTCTCGGCAACCCCCACAAACACGGAAAGAACAGAGCCGAAGCCCCGTGCAAATATAATCAATTAGTCATACCGTCAGCATCTGTTTTGCTGATATTGAACATTGGTGCAGCCTCCATTCCTGAAAGCGTTATGGTGTACCCCTGAAGGTCGGCATAAGCCGTACCCGTTGCTGAAGTACCCGCAGAAACCTCAAGACCTGTAGTGACCCCAACTACAAAGTAGGTAGGTACTTCTTGATTTGTTTCTACAATAGCGACCAAGCGATTTTGAGCCAATAATTGAATTTCATTTCGGGTAGTTGCTGCCAACTTAGAAAGCACTACAGTCACCTCAGGTGTGTAGTAAACTGTGCCGTTTTGAACGTTGCTGTTTATGGTTTCTGTGAGGCTTGAAGTTTCCTTCAATTGCTCGTACTTCCAAAAAGCATTTCCTACAGGTGTAACGGTCACAACGCCTGAAGCATATACAGGTGTTTGCGCTTCCCAATCAGACAAACTAGCAAATCTAACTGACTTTATCCCACCTATTGCATCTTTGCAATCAAGTACAAATCCTTGTGATAATGCACAACTCATATTTTTTTCATTTTAAGTGGTTAAAAGGGGTGACCGAAGCCACCCCCTGTAAATCAGTTTTCTTAGATAGCTACCTTACCAACTTGGTCAGGGTAAGCGAACTGTGTTCCCATAGTGAACTCCATCGCAACCTTCATCTTTCTGTCATCTTGCGAATACCAAGACTCAAGGCGGCTAGAATCTGCTTCCAAATCCATTCCTAGAAATACGTTGCTCATAGACATACCATAGGCAGCGTTAAAGCCTTCAAGACCTCCTACACCTACTATTTCGATGTTAGTCCCAGGAAAAATTAATCTTAGTGGGTCAAAATCACTTGTGTAGTTGTTCAATTGACCACCCGCAGAAGAAAGACCGTTACCGTTCATCAAAGCCGCAGCAAGTACTCTGAACTTGTCTGTTCCCATGAAGATTTTGAAGTCCCCTTGTGCAACAGCCGCGCTTGGTGTTTCAACGTAAATTCTTTCAATTGCTTCAAGTACGTTTGAAATGCTCAAACCTGTAGTCAAAGGCGTTGGAAAAGAACCTGTAACTGCGTTACAATCTGTGAAAGACGCAGTCGGGATAAGAAGCCCGTCAAACATTCCCAAGTTGCCTACACCTGTAGCAGCGTTACCGCCCCAAATGATTTTTTCAATCTCGTTCTGTACTTTTTCAACCAAGTAGTCAGCGAACTGCTGCTCAAAAGGTATAGTTTCTTGGTGCGTTCCTGAAGGCATTTGAGTTCTTAGGTAAAAACCGTTCAAATCCTTCGGGCAGAACTCCATATTAATCTTCACTTGCTTCGCGTCAATTTCTCGCTGCGTGTAAGTAATGTCGTTGTCCCCTGTTACGTCCCATGCACAGCCTGAACCGTCCTTCATGGTAACGTCAACGTCCATAAGGTTAATCTTTGTCTTGCCCTTTACACCCAATTGAGGCGTGAGCATAGAAGCAGTACGCCCCCCAATCAAACTTTTTGTGATTAGTGGGAAATTTTGCTCGTCAATATAGGCTACTAAGCCTGATGTATCTAATGCCATTTTTTAAGTATTTATTTTGTTAAAGTTTTTTTGCTTCATTCATTACGTTTCGCATCTTTTCAGCCATTTCGTAGTGGTCTGTAGATACAAACGGGTTAGGTACTTTTTTGGTTGGTGCAACCTTTGGCGTTGCTGCCATTTTTTCAATGATGTCTGTAACCAAGCCAACCGCTTCGGTTACCTCGTCAACGTTCTTCTTTGAAGCGAAGGCCGCAGCGTCTATTTCAGATTTAATAAGGTTTGAAACAGCCCCTAATATATCTTCTTTGAAAGCGTCTGCATCAAAAGGTTCTGCTGCATATTCTTCTTCTTTCTTCTTCGCTTCTTCTTCTTCCGTTACTTCTTCTTCAACCTCAGGCTCTAAAACTTCGACTATAATACCACCTTCAGTCCTTACCACTACACCGCTTTCTAGTTCATGTGCTGCGTCAGGTGCTTCGGTAACGTCACCGTTTTCTGTCATAACTCCAACCGTTGCGCCTACTTCAATAGCGGGCTCAATTCTTACGATTGAACCATCTGCTAGCTTCGCGTCTTCAAATGATTCTTTAGTCGCTTCTGTTTCTGAAAACAATAGCTTCTTAATTTCGGGTAACTTCCCCGTTACAAGTTCTGTGATATTCATGAATAGTGCTTTGAAAGTAAATAGAAAATTAATTCAATTGTGCCACTTAGCCATTCATTGAAGAAACAATCGCCTCAATAATTTCGCGGTCTATTGTCATTTCACGGTCTTCATTGAACAGGCCTTCTACAGAGAACCCTTTGAAATCGCCCGATTTTACTTGCTGCCAAACGTCATCATTTTCCACTTTAAACGAACCGAACCAAGACCCTTCAGGTAGTTGCTCATACCCTTTAGGTGTTTGCTTCATGTCATCTATAATAAAAGACTCAAACATAAATACCCCGTCAAGGGCTGTTTCGTGCATCTCATTAACGCTATTGGTGCGCCCTTGCTTCATATATCTATAGACAATTTTGCGTATTGTAGAGGCGTTAAAAACAACGTAGTATTCACGCCCTTCATCGTCCCTTCTGTATATCGGGAAATCAGCCACCATTAACGGCCCTGATATAATTCGTTTTTCTTCGCTCGTTACTTCAAATCTGTACGGTTTTGGTTGGTTTTTAAAGGCCATCCATTCGCGTTCAATCGCGGGGGTGTCTACTAAGGCAACCGCCTCAACGCCCGCTTCTTGATTCTCGTCTATCGTAAGATATATTACAGGTAGTTTGTCATCCATCAATTCCAAATGTTACTTGATTTTCAATTTGTGAAATATTTTGTTGATTGCCCGTCATTTCAGTTTCTATTACAAATGCCTGAATCGGGGCTAGTTGTGCGCCTTGTGTATTTCCTAAGTCTGTGGTGTTGGTGCTTACTTGCTCCATGTTTGGCGCAGTCGCTGAAGCTATAGCGGTTGAAGCGTTAGCGGGGGCGGGTGCTGTTGCCCCTCCCATTGGTGCAGAATTTAAAGTTGTAACGGCTGAAGCTATACCCGCGACCACCGCAGCCACACCTGTAGCCATTGCGATGAGGTTAGCGGGGTAAGGTACACTTTGAGCCTGTGCAATAGCCCCTACAACTGCCTTCGCTGTATCAATTGCTATCTGTGCCACCGCTATAGTTTTTTGAAGCGCAATAGCTGACTTAGACTGTTCCCCGCTAGACGCTATGAGTTGGTCTAAAGATGAAAGCAAACCGCTAGCCGCATCAAAACCCGCTTCCCGTAGTGCCTTCTTTTCTGCCTCCGCGTCTTCAACTGCTTTGGCTTTGTCATCTTCTATTTTTTGTAGTGCGTCAGCAACGGCTTGTTGATGTGCAATATCTTCTTCTGCGTACTTGGCTCGTATCTCATTTTCAAGTCGCATTTTTTCGTCATCCCTAGCCGCTTCTAGTTCGTCTAATTCTTGAAGCAAAACGCCCTGCTCTTGTGCTGCTTGAACCGCAGCAAAAAATTTAGCATCTTCTATATCAAGAACCTTGTCAACTTCCCGTTGTATTTCTTCTTCTTTACTTAAGCCCTCCCTATCAGCTAGGTAGTCATCTAGTAATTTCTGTGCGCTTATCTTAGCTTCTGCAATTTTAAACGCTGCGGCTGCTTCTGCTTCTGCTTCTGCCTGTAGTGCTTCAGTTTGCTCTTTTAGTAGTGCGGTGTTTTCTAGTATTAATGCGTTTGAACTTGTTAGCTGTTCAGACCGTTGCCCTGTTATACGCTCGTTAATTTCTTGAATTGCAACTTTGGCATTTAAAACTTCAACCTGTGCATCTATTGAAGTTGTGTTGACCGATAATTCAAGTTCAGCCAATTCCATTCGTTTATTGGCTAACGCTAATTCCTTTTCGGCTTGGTCATCTAATATCTCACCTAGCTTGGTGTTGGCTGCTTGGCGTTTTTCTATGGTTAGGGATATGTCGTCACGTATCTGTCTTTGAACTTCTGCCTCCTGTAAAGATGTGAGCATCAATAGTTGCTGTTCGGCTTCTGCTAGTTTCACCTCGTTACGCAACTTGATTATTTTGTCGGCTGTTTCTAGTGCCCCATCCCCTGCTGAAGCAACTGCGCTAGTAAAGTTTGTTAGCGCATCATATACGTCAGCTAAGGACATTGAAGACAGTTCAGAAAACGAATCTATGAGGTCGCCAACCGCATTAAATACGTTATTAAAAACAACCTCAATCGTCATATACGCCTTACCTAGCGCGTCAACTATTTTTTGGTTAGAACCTAGTAGTTCTTTTAAAAACGTGAACGCTTCGGTTAACAGAAATATAATTCCCGCAGCCGCAGTAATAGCCTTTAACCCGCCCGCGAATTTCTTTAGACCTTTTACCGCCCCGCTTGCTCCGTTTTTTACGCTCTTGAAACCTTTGCCAACGTTCTCACCAACTTTCTTCCCTTTGGAAGCAATGCCCCCAAGTTTGGTTTCAATTTTTTTTAGCTTACTGTCGGCATCGCCAATTTCAACGTCAACTTCTAGGGCTATTTTGCTGTCTGCCATTATACAATATCAGTTATTCTGTAAAGAACGTCAACTATAATTTCTGAATCCCCTGCGGTTGGGTTGCCCGCGTCAACGAAAACAGCTAAAGCGTCACCTGTTACTATGTTTTTGTTGGTATTGTGTAAGGTGAAAGTACCTTTGCTATCAACCGTTCCTGAAATATCAAATTTAGCTTGGATGTCTGCTGCCGCTGCGCTTGAGGCTTTTAAACCCATATTGATATTGGTAGCGTATGGCGTAGTTGCATACTTTAAATAAGCCGAAGCATTTACAACTTGAATTTCTTTGCCTGTAATTCCCGTTACTATTGTTATCGGTGTGGAGTTTAGGGCTAAAATTTGAGGTACGGTTAGCGTCACTTTCGCCCGCTTTAATTCACCCCCGCCTGTAGCTATTTCAAGGACTCCTGACGTAGTTCTAACGTATAGCCTTTGGTCTGCATCATTCAAATACAGTTCGCCTATGTAAACGTCATTGACGCTCCACGTGCCGTCCGTGTGGTCGGTGCTTGGTGCTACTGTTGGAACTGCGCCAATAACTGTTGAACGCTTTAGTCGTATTCTTGAATCTTGTGTTGCCATTTAATTGCCTTCTATGATATAAATAGATGTTTCGCTGAATTGTGCCTGAACTGTGTTTAGCCCCCCATCGACTGTGAAGATATTTGTGCCCCCGCCTATAGGTCTAACGGTGTTCAAACCACCATCAACCACCGAACGGGAAACCTCTTGCTCATTGTTTATGTATGTAACCCCCGATTCAGTTACCGTGACCCCGTTTGTGTTTATTAGCCTAACCCTAGTGACCCCATCTTCAATTGTGTTATCGCTGCCAATAATGGTAATGTCTTCGCTTCCTTTTTTTACTCGGTTTCTGTTGCCCTGCACCATAAAAGAAGTGACCCCATCTTCAACGGTGTTATTAGTGCCGCGAACAAAGCCCCCAAATAAAGGTGAAGAATTTCCGTTTTTCTTGCCTCGTTTAGTTATGGGTCTTATTGGGTCGGCAACCCCACCACCCCCACCAATAGGAGTAGTTTCAAATTTTAGCGGTTCTTTAGTTATGACCTTAATTAGTTCAACTTTGGTTAGGCTTTCATCAAAAGGGTTGTAATTCATGACCTTGTTAATTCGCCAATAGCTGTTATCTATTACAATTTGGTCACTAAAGTCAAGTTGATGTATGTCTAACGGCTCTAAATACAAATAGGCTGTAAGTAGTTTACTGTCTTTGTTTGTGGCCTCTAGAAGCCCCCTTCTATGGTATCGGTTAAACAGGTTGTCATTAGTATATTGAAGCGTCCCCGTGTAGCTGTTTTGTGAATAAAATAGTTCGTTTGGTATGCCGAAATTTATATCCTGTGCGGGTGCTAGGGGGTGCGTAAGGTGGCCCGCATAAGGGTATTGCAACGGGTACAACCAATCATCTAACATAGAGGCATGAATCCACTTAGGGTCTGAGTCTATTAAACCCCCATAGTATAGCACCCGAACATTGAAGTCTGTAGGTTGTGCACCTTCTTCAATATCGCTGTCATATATCTTACCAATTATCCTGTTGCTTGGGTTGTCATTGACCAACGGTGTAGGGCTGAAAGTGATTTCAGTTTTGTTGGTGTTGTTTAAAAAGTCGTTGTCAATATCGACGCGCGCCCGACCGTATGCGTGACCGTGTGCATCTTGATAACGTTCGTTGTAATAGTCTGAATCTTCGCTATAGGTGTACTCGTATTCATTGGCGGTTAATAGTGCCAACGGCTCAAGGGTCAATTCTTTGCTGTGGTCTACTTTGTGCGTCCAATCTTTTACCGTGCCCCCCTCGTAGAAGTCGTCACGGGTTTCAATAATTAAATTCCTGTTGTTGTTGGGGTCTGTAGATACATACAGGTTGAACATATTAATGACCGACAATAAAAGGTCTGACATTGCTACTTCAGGTATGTTTTCATTGAAGCTATAAGGTGCAGAATCTACTACATTAGCCCCCACAGTTTGCTCATTTGAAAAAGACCCACTAACTACTAACCAAAGGTCATACTGTTGCCCGCTAGTATTTTCATAGAAAGCAATTTGAGGGCTAAATCCTGTAGCATTTTCTCCATCTGTAGACTGTGGAAAATGTACTGCCATAAAAATGACATCCCCATCTAAGCACTCAACCGCTTCAGCTATAACCTCAACTGATTCTTGCCCGTAGGCAAAAGTTGGCCCTGTGAATTGGTTAATACTTATTGAAATATCTTCTTCGTGTATTGTGCTAACGTCCCAACCACCTGACGGGTTTGCCCTTCTTCTGTGGTATTTTATCTGACCGTTTAAAGATTCTCCTTGAGTAAGTCCGTAGTCATCTAGAACAGATTGAACTAATGCCGCCCACCCGTCTGCTTGGTTTCCAAGTAATTGTTCACGCCATGTAAACTTTAGATTGCTTTTTAAGTCATATGTTCCCGCAGTTTCTTCATTAACCCTAAACGAATAACTACCTGAATCTAAAGTTGTCCAACCATACGAGCCAACTGAAGTGTCAGGGTAAACTGTAGGATTAACCCAATAGTTACCAAAATTGGTATAAGTTCCGTTGTCAAAATTCCCATCTGTTGAGTCATTAGAAAAGCACAATAAAGCCATGCCCGTAAGGTTTGAACCTATACGTGAGTCGTTGCCAATCTCTAAAGGTATCCAACTACTAATGCCCCCGCCTGTGTTAAATACTCCACGAATTAAAACTTGCTCATTATTTAAAGATTCAAACAATGTACCAAAAGACGGCACAGACGCTTTAAAAAGTTTTTTGGGGTCTATCTTCGCTTTTGAAGTAATAGGCACTATGAGCCTTTTAAAGAAAGCCGAAGACAAAAAACTACTTGAGTAGGTAAACCCTGCAAAAGTAAATATTCGGTCTACAATTTCTTTTAAGTAAAATGCGGGCTTAAAGTCGGTTACAAAGTATTTACGCCACCCGTCAGGATTATAGCCAACAAACTCACCATAGTCTAGCATAGGGTAGACATAACCTGAACCATAGGTAGCCGTCCAACTTGCTTGTTGGTTTGCTTGGGTGTAGTCATGGTCTAGGTCGCTGAAGTCCACATATTGAACATTGGTTTGGGTAGCCTCGTTAAATTCAAAGCCGTTTAGCTGCTTATCCCCTAGCACCCCAAAGATGTCAACCAACCTACCGACAAAAACCACCTCATAGATATAATCGCTTTTCACGCGCTTTATCTTCCTTAACTGTAGGCTACCATTCATGACCTCGATACCGTCAGCCTGAACGCTTGCAGACGCCTTCTTGTTAGGGTTGAAGTTTACGTCTATGTTGGGTTGTGAAGGGTCGTTTATATTCGATATGTTGAAGTCGTATATCTGACCAAATATTTCGTCATTGTTTTGCGTTGCGGGACATTGAATTGTCTTGCTGTAGCTTGTGCTTCTTTTTTCAGGGTGTCGTATGTCTGCAATACTGTAATTGAATGAGAAATTAAACCCCGCAAATACGTCTAGTTTCTTGCCTTCTATGTAAACCTCAGCCACGTTGTCGCATATTTTTAAGTGAATACTCTAGGTCAAAAGTGTATTGCATCAACTTGTCGTTCAGGCTCGTTTTCCTTTTTATTGAACCCCCGTCTATGTTAACCGCAACAAGTTCATTGTTTATTTCCTTGTAAATTTCAGGTGAAGTGAACAAACTTTCCATCCAATCGCTTTCGGTTTCGGTTAGGTAGTTAGTATTCACCTTTATTTTCTTGGTTAATCGGGTGTCATATTGTGTGCGTCCCCTGCTTGCTTTTGTGTACTCCCAAGCATTACCCGTGAAGGTGTGTTCTTGTTGGTCATATTGCTTTCTTTTTACCCTTGTGTTCTCTTCGCTCTTCAGGTCAAAATTAAACGCATCAAAACCGCCTAGCCTGTTCATCCAATGTAGCCTGACGGGTGTATATTTTGAGCAGTTTCTGTCTATATTGAAAGTGACCCTTTCGCTTATCGGGAATGAAGTGTCCCATAATTTAATGGAGTAGCTTTTAACGTTGTTCAATACGGTCGCGGGGCTTCCACTTGAATATTGTGACGGGTTGGTTAGTGGTATGTCATAAGTACCTACAGGCACACGCAGAAACCGTTTAGTATACCCCGCTGTCATAGCGGCTGCATAGGGGTTTGACACCAAGATGTTACTTAGCTGTGAGCCTGTTGCGTTGTAGCCTGAATAAGTAGTGAGATAGTAGCCGTTTGGGGCGTTGTCTTCTGTGCCTATGAAGTACAAGAAGGCAGACTGACCCGTATTTATGTCCCTGAACTCCGTAGACGTAGGCCCGTCTGTTAGCCACTTGTGAGCCCCTACACCTGTGTCCATTAAATAGTCTGAAGGCGTAAAGTCTAGCCAATCAATATTGTCTTGCACCCCATTCCATACGCTTTTCAATGCGTAGAAATGTCCTAACCCTTGAACCTCGTATGCTCCATCGCTGTTCACATCTTCTTCCTGTATTAGTAAGGCGTATTCAAAATGGCTGTTAACGTTTGGGGCGTACCCTAAATGGTTTGCTGTAGGTATTGCAATGTCATGACCTAGCTTGCTTTGAAGTATTCTTGAGACGTCCACAAAAGCCCTGTGGTCACCTCCAAATTCCGAAGGTGTTGGGTAGACCCTTACTGTAGCAATCGGGGTCAATGAGCCGTTAGGAAGCACGCTGACTTTGAACCGTTTTGTAGGTGTTGAAATACCCGCCCGAAATACATAAACATTGTCATTGTATGCTAGTTGATATTCTTGGGGTTGGTCATAAGTTACTATTGCCATGTTACTTGTTTAAACGTTTAGTCATTTTAGAGAATGTTATAGCGACATCTTCTTTCACCGCTTGTTCAATATCGCTTTCAATTGTGCTGCTTACTTCTTTCACGGCCTTAGTAAAAAACTTCTTCGGCTTGATACCGAATAGCTTTCTATTTCTAGCAATGGCAAAGGCTAGCCCGTCAATTTCGCTGTCGGTCATATCTTCATCCATACCCGTGAGTTTCATTGCCACGTTTCGGTAACTAAGCCACTTCTTTATAGAGTCAACGGGCGGTTGTTTTGTGAACTTGAACGGGGTATCGTATTTGACCTTTGTGCCACTAACCCCCTTGTCAATATAATCGCCATAGTCAAGCATGGTAATGAACATCTTGTAGGTCTTACCAAACAATTGAATCTTAGGTTGAACGCCTATTTTTAAACTATCCCCTAACTTACCTGAAGCAAAGATGTCTTGCTTTTGTAAGTTCTTTTGAGCCGCAGAAACATACTTTGCCCTGTATTCGTTTAGGGTGTCAATTAATTTTTCGTGCGCCATTTTGTTTTGCTTGTTGGTATTCGTTTGCCTGTTTTGCCTTTTGAAATGCTATTAAGTTTAAAAACTCCCGAAGCCCTAATTCAAAAAAGTAGTTCCATTTGGTTGCGTCATTATTGCTCAAGTTGTTTACAATATTCAGCCAACCGTATCGGCTTTCAAATGTGCTAACTGATTTTCCGCTTTGGCTTTTATCACCTCTAATTTTTTCACCGAATACTCCAATATATGACTTGTGGACTTGAGATAATTGGCTAAAAAAAAAGCGGACAAAGGCTGAACAATTGACATCGGTACTTCTAGCATTTCTTTTGCTACTTCGCTATGGTTCTTGCTTTTGTACTTGACCCGCTTCCACCCGTACCATTTTTTTTCATAAGGCACACAAAAGACAGCCATTAATTCATGAAGATTATCCATGACCTTGTCGGGGTCTTTAAGTAAGTGCATAAGTGTAATGTATTGCCCACCGTTGAAATCATAGACATCTGAAAACACTCGGTACTTTTTACCCTTGCAGAAAAACTTTTTGACCTTCTTCTGTTGTAATGGCTTGGTTAAAAAACTTAGAGCCTTCACGCATTTTGCGTATGTGGTTAAACTAAACTTTTCGATATACTCAATATCCTGACCCGTTACGATACTTATGATAGCCATATTTTTATCATACTCTTCAGCATCTTCATTAAGCACGGATTGAATTGCTTGGTATTCGGCAATGGTTACGCCTGACCAATCTGTAGGTATGTTAATCTTCATCTTATTAGTAAATAGAAAACTGTTTATTTTGTATCTAAGCAAAGTTATCCAACAGGCAGAAATTTACCTCAGGTTTTCGCGCTTGGTCGTCACAGGTGTCTATGGGTCTACCGTTAGCTTCAGCCTCAGTTTTTATGACCTCCACGTTTTTCAGATTGTGTTGGTGCAATAGGTGGTCATGCCTCCCGCCCCTGCTAGCTGTGAGAATTAAGTTAGTCGGTATTTCGTCAAGCCTGTTCACCCAATAGGTTAGGCTCTTAGTGTACGCCCAAAACTCAACTTCAGGATTATCCCTGCATATCTGAAGCCATGTATCAAAATACGCCTGAGAATAAAAGTCACCGCTCATGTGTATTCGCACCGCTTTAGCTTTAGGAGGCAATACGGGCACACCTCCTTGCCTCAAATAGTCAAAGTTAGTCCACCTGTGCCCCCTGACCGCAGGGAAGCGTTCAGCGCTTGCTGAATAGCATCTATAGGCTTTGCTTTTATTGTTAAACTTTCCCGTATGCCTGTCAACTTTAACTAGGCACTCTGAAGCAAAAGGACAGGTGAAGCCGCTTGGTAGATTCCATTCGTAAACTACACCCTCATAGTATTTCGTTTTTCTTATGAATTTCATGTGTACAAAATAAGCCAAAAAAAAAGCCCCCTAAATGGAGGCCTTCAATTTGTTTGCTGTTGGTTGGTTTACGATGGGTCAAAGTAATTATCAAACTCCGCTTCATATCCCTTGCTTTGTATTTCTTCACAAAGTTCTGTAAGGCTTTCGGTGTCAAAAAATCTTCCTGCCTTGCCTTGTATATTTACGCTAGACAGCCATTTGTTAAATGACACCCAACTGTGCTTTTTGTAGTACGTTTCATTTTCGTGAATATACGCACCGTAGAAATGCCCGCAATCTGTGTATGTTATTTGTACTTTTTCCATTGTGTTTGTTATCGGGTTAGCTTTTGCGCTAGTTTTACGTCATTAAATAATTCCTGCATTTCAATTAATTGCTCTTTATGGTAAGCCTCTACCCTTTCGTTCATTTCAATAAATGCTTCGGGTGTTAGCTGTTGTTCTTTGGTAAATTTAACCGCCTTCAACGCTGCTAGCTTTGTAGCTGTCTTTTTGCTAGGTGCGTAGTCAAATGCTATTTGTGCAGTTTCTAACCTGTCTAAATGCTGTGTGTATTCTTTGGTGTACTTCATGTTTCTGTGTTTGTTCCCGACAAAGATATAAAAGTTTTGTTACCACAACTATTTATATGAAAAAAAATTATCGTATCACATATTTCCCTGAATTGGTGTTTAGTTTTTCCATTGCTACATAGCGCAGGGCGTCCATTGCGTGATTGTTTGCATCTTCAGGAACGTTGGTTGCTTGGTTGGTTTTGAAGTCGCGCTTCCAAGCATACGACTTGAGTTCTCGTATCACGTTTACTGAATCGCGGTGTACCATTATTTGAACGCTCTTTAGTTTGTCAATACCCGAACGTATAGAATCAGCCCCCTTCTTCACGCCCCTTATCCTGAAGCCCGCCCGTCTTATTTCTTCAATTGACTTTGGTTCTGCGCTGTCTGCTATTATTTCATCTGAACCCTTTAGACCACACCTTCGGGCAATGTCTGTATTCATAAGGTCGGTTTCATATATTAATTCCCTGACCCATAGCTTACCGTCATTGAACAGAACTTCTACCAATGCAGTCGGGTCGTGCGTAAACCCGAAATCAAGACCCCATGCACGCCACTTGAAACCTGTAGGCCAATCGCTTGTTTCTTTCCAATTGGTTATGACCGCCCCTTCCCTACGGCTTCGCTTCCCAAGACCGTACACTTTCCATTTGAAATCATCCGCAGTACCCTTTGCGATGTTGTCGGGTGTAGGCTTATACGATAATATCTTCTTTCTGATGTGCGGTTCTAGAAAAGTATTGTGTAGCATAGTCGAATGTATATAGACCACGTCAGGACGCTTTAAAACGTTGTCATATATCCAATGCTCGTCAGTTGACGGGTTGTAGTCAAGAATCCATTTGCCTTTGCACCGTTGCTCAAGTTGGTCAAAATCGTCTTTACTTGTTTCAATGGCTTCATTTAGCCAAAAGAAATCAGTTTCGATACCGTGCAACTTCTGTGAATCATCTAGCCCGTAGAACGCATAAGAAGACCCGTGATGCCTATATATTAATTCGGTTTTATTGAAGTCATCGGGATTCCATTGTTCAAGTGAGGTAAATACCTTTTTGAACGTATCTAGCACGGTTGGCTTTATCCATGTCCTACGCAGTCGGGCAATGGCAAACTGTTTAGGGCTTTGCGCTCCCATAACGTACAGGGCTTGACATATTGACCAAGTTTTGCTAGACCGTGAGCCTCCCTCAAGGACAACCCCTCTTATGTTTGGGTCATTAAGTGCAGACCATAATTCATCAAATACTTCAGTACCATTAATCCTCATGGTCTTTGCGGTGAATTACAATTTCAATTTCACGGGGTGCGCCACCGTTTACGGTTTGGTCAATCTCTTCCTTCGGCTTACCGTACACCCTATCAAATAGAACGTCCAATATATGTATTGAACCACGCCTGAAATCGCGCTGTGCCTTGTTCGCTATTAGTGCAATCCAAAAAGGTAGTTCATCGTTCTTGGCTAGTTCAACTAATTCGTTACGGGTCTTACCTAGAATGTTCTTAATTATATCTTGAACCTGACCTTTGGATAGCTTCAAGTTATGTTCCTCTAGGAAGTGTGCCTTTAGCACCGTTTCAATGTTTTTCGGTCTGCCTTTCGGGTTGCCGCTCACGCCTTTTTTGAATTGGTGTGGCTCTATGTTCTCAGGTTTTGGCATCGCTGTTCTGTCCTTGTTATTTAGGTTTCCAAGCCTTACTAAATTCTTTGTCTTTGAATACTTCGCTCTTAGGTATTCCCGCTTTAAATAGCAGCCTCGTCACTTCTTCTTTTTCCATGCCTAACCGCTTCATTATCTCGCTACCCTCCAAACCGTTTTCAACCATCTCGGTAACTATGTTGCTCATCTCTAGAACTCCATGCGTACCCCTTGCCCTGTTGTGACGTATGGTTGCCATTTGCTGTTGGCTTTTATCTTTTGGGGTCACCATTACAGTAGGAACTTTACCGTCTGTCAGGCTGTGTATTTCCTTATGACCTGAAACCGTCCACCTGTGGAAACCGTCAACTATTGTATTGTCGGGGTTTATGACAATTGGTTGCGTCCATCCGTCTTCCATAATGCTAATTTTTAATAGCTTTAATTCAGCGGGCGCGACCTTATTAGGGTTGTAACCGTTTGGTTTTAGTTCGTCCCTGTGAAGCCACTTAATTGAGTTTAACGGCTGTGCTTTTAGTTTATCTTTTTCCAAAACGTTTCATTTTATATTGTTCCGAACCAAATTTCATAATCGCTTCATCAAATGATTTAATGCCTAATTTCTGTTGTTTATTCACCGCAGCGTTTTCTAAGGTTGGTGCTGTCCTACCTTTAAAGTCACCTTTGATAATTAGCTTACATAAGAACGCCCAACCCGTACCCGTTAGCGGGTGTACGTCATCGTCAGGTATTGGGTCTTTTGTCTTTTGAAAGTGTCTTCGTATAATGTCATTGATGTTTTTCTTGACCGTATTTGAGTTTACTGTGTCATAGCTTTCAAGTAGCATTTCAGCCCACTTCTTATAAGTCGCATCTTCAGGCTTTTCAATTTTACCATAACCATAAATATCAGTATTTGCATACCGCCACGCAGTCGCAACCCCGTCAACCCTGTTTAGCATCTTGTGCCACATTTCAGGAAAACATTCAGCGTACATCCATAAGCCTCTAAGCGGTTCTTCACCAAAAGGCGGACAAACCCTTTGCGCTAAGAAGCGATTGTGCAACCCTGTTTGGTTCATTACGTCATAGGTCTTGTTGTAGTCCCAATCAAATTTAGTTACTGCTAGCCATACGTCTTCACTTGACCAATCATATATAGGGTGAGCGTGTGCAACGTGACCTTCCCTAGCAATGTAATTGTCATTCTTCTTAACAGCTACAGCCTTCATTCTTCTAAATGACTCCTGTGTTCTAACGCCTGTCATGATAACCGTAGTACCTACAGAACGGTCAGGCAATAAGGAACTAAATTCTTGAAAGGACATACCCTTCTTAAACTTCTTGTGTTCTGTTATTAGGCTATCACTTTCAGGTAGTTCGCGCACCCATAAGTCACGTTTTTCTTTGTCCCAACAATACCAAAACGGTTCTTCATTTGAACAGGCGTTTCTGTGTTTAAATTCAAGACAATACCAATTAAATTGAACTCCTTTTTGATTAGCAACCCGATAAGCATATTCAATAGTTGGGGGGTGTATTGCTTCTTCATCAAAAAAGTTCACAATGACTTCTTTGTTTAATTCGGCTGCAACTTCAATAGTCAAATTCAATACTACCGTACTGTCCTTTCCTGCAGAAAAGTTAACCACTACATTATCAAAAGACTCGTATAGGTATTTGATTCTATTTTTAGATTCAATATATACGTTCTCTTCTATGTATTCTTTCTGCCTTGCCCTACTCATTTTGTTCTTATTGCCTCGTCATGCTTTGCGGACACACCGTCTATCATAGTTCGGTTAATCATTGGGTGCTCAGTATCAGTAGCCCCAAAATCACTATCAGGATGAAACGCAATTACATCCATTGAACTTTCGTATGTGTTGAAACTGTGTTGACCCGCAGGGTGCATCTTACCGTCTTCACCTTTTACAAACCCTGTTTCTTCATTGTATTCTTTTATTACGAATATCATACCCGCCTTCAAGTCTAACTTACCAAAAGGCGTCACACATTCTCCATGACCTTTTGCAACTATGCCTATCCTATGTGATGGGTGCGTGTGTTGCGTTTGTGTTATGTTGCTAGGAAAGTGCAAATGATTTAAGCACGGGTCACCTAATTTTACAGGCGGTATAAGTAGGCTATCTGTGCAGCCGTCTATATACTTTAAACGACCCTTTTCTTCAATAGAACCTCCAAACAAATTGTAGGCTTTGTAGTTTGTTTCAGGGTACGTTCCTGAATTGTGATATACTTCTATTAGAATAAACTTAGAACCGCTAGTTTGGCAAGTTGTTAGTTCGCCTGTGCAACTAAAGAACATTCCTTCAGTTAGCGTTTGAGGTGCTTGGCCTGTATTGTTTAGAATTATCACGCCTTTATACACATAGCCGTAGTAACTACAGTCTTTAGATGTTCTAGGTAATTCACCGTCAATTACATTGTAGTATTTAATCGGGCTTAATTTGTGCGCTCTGTCATCAAATATCAATCCGTTATGTGAATTGTCAAAAGATATGAAGGCTGCGTTTTCTTGAATTTTCATTTGTCTTTGTTATATACTCTAAGTATTTCCATTAATGAGTCCTCAAGTTTTTCAAACAGGAAGTTCTTTTTAATTTGATTTAAAGCCTCCACAAGTTTCAACTTGTTTTCGTGTAGCATGACCATCTCAAAGACACTATAACCATCGTCAGACGCTTTAGGACTGCTTCCTGAGCCTTGCTCTTCATCTTCTGTAACGTTAAACATATCATCTTCACCTGTCCAAACTTCAAGACCCCAACTTGTCAACTCAGTTGCATCCCATGTATTAGCTAGGTCATCCCATTCCCACTCACCAAAGTTGACGTTGTCTTTAATTACAAATTCATTCTGTTTTTCCTGTGACCAATCGACTACTTCAACAGGGGCTTCTTTCCACCCTGCTTCAGTCATTGCCCTTAGTCGCATATTGCCACCAAGAACAACCATATCTTTGTTGACTACAATAGGCCGAACCTTTGCCATTTCAGGAAAGTCTTTAAGCGACTTGACTAACTTCTCAAACCTTCGGTCTTTTATGACTCTAGGGTTGTTTGGGTTGGGCTTTAGTTTAGCTATTAGTGTACTCTTCATCTTTGTAATTTATTAGGGCTTCAGTTGGGGTTTTGCCTTTCGCTTTTTTGCATGGTTCACCTATCCAATACGAAACCGCATCTTCACGGGTAAAACAGTACCACCAACCATCATAGATGTTATGCGTTAAATATAGGCCGTAGTCGGTCATTTCTTTTTACGCTTCGGCTTTGCATCCTCATACCATTGAAGCATGATTCTAGCCATTGTCTGTGAACTTCTTCCACAGGTGAAACACACACTCCCTTTTGGTTGAATGTATGTGTAGGCGGCTTGGTATTCCTTTTGTTCGCTGCGGGTCATTCTACCGAAATTCACATTCCCTGCAAACCGTTCTAATTGTTCGCGGTTTTCTTTTATGAAATGCAATACTTCTTTCTTGGTCATATTAATTCAAATTTGTATATAAGCCTTTCAAGTAGTAAAGCAATTGAAGCGGTATAAAGCGCAGGCATAATACCACCGCAACAGAAGCCAATTATCAACCCCATCCACCAACTAAGGCACATAGGACAATCAAGAGGCTTCAGCCCAACGTGTTCAGGTATATTAAAAAGCCCTTTTATAGCAAGGTCAATCATTAGAATTTCTACGAATATCAGTGAAAGTACTGCCGCCAATAGCGCGTTTAATATGATGGTCGATATAATCATTTTTCAGGTTGTTTAGTGTTTTTCTTACTGTGTTTCCAATTGATTTGAAAGGTATTGAGGTTAACGCTGCAACCTTCCTGTAGCTACCGTGTTCAATCCATAGCTTCACAATGTCTGCGTCATACCAATGGTAGTCTTCTAGTAGGTTTTCTATTAGCTGTATGTCGGCTTCCTTTTCATAGTCATAGAAATCTTCATCTACTACGGTCGGGAGTGGTGTATCTCTGTCAAATAGCCCGTATTTGGTGGCAAAAGTTGAACGGGGTGACGTCCCCATGTTCATCATGGTTCTAATGACATACCAACGCAAGTACCCGCCTTCATTTATTTCGTGCCATTTGTCTTCAGGCATCTCTAACAACAGCAACGCCACTTCTTGAATTAAGTCGTCAGCGTGCTTCGCGGTTAGCTTTACGGCTAATTCGTTTAGGCTTTCATCTGAAATTAAATCAATAACGGCTTTACTTCTCACGCATACAAATAGGCTATTAATAGCGAAGATAGCAGCATAAGTGCCACCAAAGATATTAACAACCTGTTAAGCATAACGGTCATCTTGTGGCCTCGTTCCTTTGCTAAGTCTTGGTCGGGGTGTATGTTCATAAGTTTCAGTTTAATGTCTTGCATAATCATCACTTCATCTTCATCCTCATACCTGTACTCAGTCATAGTTATTGCCCTAAGAATTAAGGCTGCTTCTTTCTTTGTCATCTTCTTTGTTTTGGTTTACTATTTTATATCCTAACTTATGTAAATCTTCAATTAAATAACAAGTCATTGTAGTTTTAGGTGTTTTCTCAAAAAACTCATAACCTCTCTCTTTTATTATGTGAAGCAATACGTTTTGTTCTTCTGCGTCTTCATCTCCGAATAATTGTTCTATTTTACTCATCTTCTTTGTTTTGGTTTAATGTTCTCAAGTCTATCAATGGATGTTAATATGGCGTCTAACTTCTTGACCATCTTTTCAGCCGTTAGCTTGTGCCCGTTTAGCTTGACAATTTTGCTGCTCATTTGACCACCTGTAATTCAGTTTTCACGCTCATTAGTTTATACAGTTTATCCTTTACCCTAACCCAACAAGACCCCTGCGGGTATTTGGTGTAGTATGACATAACCGCGTCTGTAATGTGTACGCCTTCAGGAATCTTAGCAAAGAATGTTTTTTCGCCTTCTTCAGTTTCTATGTAGTACTTCATCTTATTTCCTAATACGTCTTTCACCAATGCATTTTTTTTAATCTACTAGCTAATTGTGAACTTTCGTTTCAGGTGTACCTGCATAACAGCCCTGTCAAGATGGGACTGCTCAACTTTTCGCTTCACAGTTTTCCCGCCTTGAAATAATGTAGGCAACGTTCGCAAGTATTCAACTGCCATGCTTTTGACCTCCCGTTCATCTTCGTGCGTTACTAGCAGTTCACCTTTGTCCTGTGCGTATTTACGGGCGTGACTGTACGCCCAACCGTAAGGTGGTAACTTGTTACCGTTTTCTAAATACCATCGCTCAAGACCCTCGTAATAGGCTCGTTCCTTTCCGTCAATTCCTGTAAACTGTGAAAGTATGGGTGCGCTTTGGTGGTCGGGTTGTACGGGTTCAGGGCGTGCCCTTAGTTCTTGACGCTTCTTTTTGTAGCCTTGCAGCACAGCACCCCACCAACCTGTTGAAAGGCGTTGTATTTTCATTATGTCCCTAGTTGGTTCAATGCGACCGCTATACGACCCCCGAACCGCCTCAATTAATTCGAGGGGTGTAACTGTTTTAAATTCCTTCTTAAAGAAATCTATCAAAACAATTTTCTGCGCTGTTTCTAGAGGCGTTGCTGATATATATGCCGCCACTTGGTCAAGGGCGTCCCCGTAGTCCTTAGAAGTTGATGTCGTTAAGTTGCTCATTCACGTTGTTTTTAAGGTTGTACATGGCTTGGTCAATTGGTGTAGGCTTCTTTTTGTCTTTTATATCGAATACACCTTTCCACCCGTTTTCAATTGACTGCTCAAGCATTAAGATAGCGTTTTGTTTGTCTTCTTTTTCCAAGCGGTTCACCATTTTGGTAATTGCTAGGTCAGTCATTTTAGACTTTATCTGTTTTCTGTGTTTCATAAACTCCAAAAAAGCCTCGTTTAGTTCAGGGTCGTTGAAGTATTTGTTTCTTACAGTTACATTAACATTAGCATTAACATTAACATTATCATTAACAGCTACGTTTGCTTTGCTTTTCTTAGCATTGCTACGTTTTGCTAGTCCTCCCTTGCGTCCCGCTTCTGCTCTGTTGCTTCGCTTAGTTTGCCACCTGTCTAAATCTCGCTTCAATTGCTGTTTAATTGGCTCAAAACAGACTTCAATTAGCAGGTTGTCCGTTACGGGGTCTTTGTCGTTAACGTACCTTAGAACGTGTTTAAATAATTCCCCTGCACTCGTATCATCCAACTTTTCAACCGTATGTATTAAGTCGGCATACAGTACAAAACTTTTTTTGTCTTCCATGTTTGTGTGTGTTTATTCTTGGTTCACTTCTAAATATAAAGCATCTTTTTTTATCCAACTTAATTCCTCTAGTTCAAAATGCCATTCTGCACGATACCCGAAATGATTCAACATTACCATTACGTCACCCCGCAACGTGCTATCAAATTGAATCCAATCATCCATTTGTTTGAGGGCGTGTACCACAGTAGAATGATGTCGGTTAAATATTGCTCCAATGCTTTGAAGTGTTAAGTTGTTTGGTATTACTTGCTTTTTGATTGTCCAAAAAACACAATACCGAAGCGTTTTCAATTTGTGTATTCTTGAACCACCTTCGGCATCTGCTCGGTCTACTTCATAATAGTTGCACCAATATTCAATGATGTCTTCTATTTTCTTTGCTTTTTCTTTGCTTTGAATCTCAATATCTCGCACCCTGTGAATTATTACCGCTTCTTCTATTTCATCTAGAATTGGCTTGTGTTTTTCAATTATTGAATTGTACAAATCGCTGTTAGTTAAGTTCATTTAATTTTAGTTTAAAAGTGTTTATTAATTCAATTAGGTCTTGGTCTGTATATTTTACTGTCTTGTTACTTTTTCTAAGTATTTCTTCTGCTTTTCCTACGTAGTGCTTTTGGTCTATGTAAATTGAAAACTTGTATTGCTCACCTTGCTTAAACATATTGCACCCGATACATTGCGCCCCGCAGTTGTCTTCGTCCCATCGCGTAGCGTATTTTGACCTACTAATGAAATGCCCGTTTTGCATCTGTTTAATAGGCTTTTGAACGCCACAGGTTACGCATATACAAGAACCGTATTTTG
>Ga0209337_1000456_pt1 | contig 32971 bp, 41 predicted proteins | sample LinPmetageLP53_FD_184044 | JGI IMG/M metagenome (GOLD analysis project Ga0209337, IMG submission 184044) | Marine viral communities from the Pacific Ocean - LP-53 (SPAdes) (version 2) | ecosystem: Environmental > Aquatic > Marine > Oceanic | place: Pacific Ocean | collected 2010-02-08
ATATAGAGTCTCTGCCATACATACCCAATAGCCATGACCACATGACAACTACATCACAGTCTGGTCTTTCATTATTTTTACAAATTATTATATTTTCGCCCTGCAAAGATTCTATAAATGCTTTCATTACAGGCTTGCCGGCTCTGGCGCATGTATCTGGAAATATTGCAATTTTCATTGCCAGTGATCGTGATTTCTTTTTACTTTCATGTCTTTGCTGGAGTTTTTAATATCTTTACGCTCGCCTTTGAGATGATCCATATAATCACCTAGCTCTGAATTTACAAAAGGATGTTTGGATCCACGATACCCTAAAAATCTTCCATCATTCAAATCGTTGTCACTAATTTTTCCTTCAGTGACCATTTGTGTTCTTACAGCATCATAGGTATGACAATCAGTAAATCCTTTCAGTGTGTTCCACTTGTCTGATTCATAATAATCTTTCCATCTTGCAAAAAATTCTTGTGCGTGTAATGAAGCCAAATTATAAGATACAAATCCACATTCAGAATATCCTTTTTTTGGTCTGCCTATAAAAGTTGTAAATTTGTTCAATGGCGCAATATGATCTAACCATTCTTGTGGTATAGTTTTATATGTCACTGTATCAGCGTCTATCCAAATCAATTGTTCTGTGTTTGCTCTTTCAGCCGCATCAATAACAGCATAAACTTTGTGTGCAAATCTTACAACATCAAACACAAATTTGTTATCGGTAGCTTCTGCCATCTTAGTTTTTACTAACACACTGTTTTTGTGTCGTTCTGCAAAATCTGCAAAGGTTGGTTGCACTTCTTTTAAACTAAAGTATGATGTATTTTCTGCTTCAATCTGTTGACTAATGTTGTCAGGATAAAAAAACTTTTGTGTATCTTCGGGCCAGTTGTCTATGATACTTTGCACTGAACGTTTAGCATAGAGGTCCCAGTGTTGTTCTCCCCAAGTTGTGACCACACTAAAAGTTTGCATTAACTGAGCCTTTTTATATCTTCATCAACCATATTTTTGATCATATCTTCAAAGGTCATGGTAGGAGTCCAGCCTAATTTTTTTTGTGCTTTTGCACTGGATCCATGCAGACTATGAAGTTCTGCTGGTCTTTTGAATCTAGGATCCGACTCTACTTTGTTTTGCCAATCAGATATACCAGCATGGTTAAATGCTATATCACACAAATCTCTAATGCTGTTCTGTATGCCAGTGCATATCACATAATCATCTGGTTCATCCTGTTGTAACATCTGGTGCATTGCTTTTACATAATCTCCTGCAAATCCCCAATCACGTTTGGCATCAAGATTGCCTAACATTATTTTGTCTTCCAGTCCAAGTTTTATTCTTGCTACCCCGTCAGTAATTTTTCTTGTGACAAATTCTTTGCCTCGTAACGGTGACTCATGATTAAAAAGTATACCGTTAGATGTATACATAGAATAACTTTCTCTAAAGTTCACAGTCATCCAATATGCATATAATTTTGAAATAGCATATGGCGATCTTGGTTTGAAAGGAGTCTCTTCATCTTGCTTACCATTTACAGAACTGTTGCCATACAGTTCAGATGTACTTGCTTGATAAAATTTTGTATTGGGTGAATTTTCTTTGAGTGCTGTCAGTATATTCAGCACACCTAGAGAGTTTGCTTCTGTTGTGACCATGGTCAAATCCCAACTTGCTTTCACAAAACTCTGTGCCGCTAAGTTGTAAAATTCATTTGGCTTCAGTGTTTTTGCTAAATGGTTCATTGCTGAACTGTCAGTGATATCTCCAGTTAATAATTCAATATCATTTTCAATGCCGAGATATCTTAAATTTTCCAGGTTAGGATTAGAATATCGTTTTATTAGACCATAAACCTTGTAATCATTTTCCAACAGATGCTTAGATAGATATGGGCCATCTTGTCCGGTCACGCCGGTTACGAATGCTACTTTTTTCATTACAATAATTATATATGGAATGGATTGTATTGTACAGTATTTTGTGAAACCAGACAATTACGTGCAACCAGATTTCAATAAAATTAACCATGTAGATGAATTGTTTCATTATTCTACATTCTCTGTAAAAAAATATGCTGAAAAATGCGGAGTTGATTATCAATTGATTACCGAAGCAAGAGTAAATCATACACACCCAACCTTCGAAAGACTGGACCTAATTCTCAACGATGACTGGTGGAGCAAATATAATAATGTGTTGTATCTGGACACTGATGTCGTCATTTGGTCTGATGCTCCAAACTGTTTCGAAATGTACCCTGACACTGACAGTTTTAAACCGGTACACAGTGTTCGGGCAGAACAGAAAGAACTTCAATGGCATCAGTTGGAAAAACAAAATACTATTCTGGAAAAGTACGATCCGCAGACACTAGCCTCGAGACGATTTAATGCAGGTGTGTTTATGATAAATGAATCTTCTGCAAAAACAATGAGGCCGTTCTGCGACTACAAGAGTTGGAATGATGATGACAGTAGGATACTGATCCGCACAATGCTGGACAGTAATGTACCAACCAAATATATGAATTATCGCTTCAACGAAAAAATGAGTATGACTGGCTATTTTTGTCACGCCTACGGATTGAGTAAATCTATGAGAGGCGGGCCAGTAGGTCGTAGGAAATATGAACGTCTACGTGGACGTTGCATAAACGAATTTATCTAATAAACTTAAAAAGTTTTTCTGCTATAAGACTGTGACCTTTTTGATTAGGATGATACTTGTTTGGCCTAATGTATTCATTGTCTTGAAATTTTGTAAGTTCTAATGTTTTTGTATTTGTGTCGGCTCCAAACATCTCAGTAGCACTTTGTGGAATAAATTTTGTTTTGTCTATGCCTTCATATTTCCAATCTATGTTGGTCCAACCTTCTATGTAATAATCTTGGTAACCCAATTGTTGGCACATTCTTTGCACTGCTAGTATGGATACATTTGCCCTATGATAATCCAATTCATCTGACTGTACGTCTAAGAAATAAAATCTATTCAATGCACTTTTGTCTCCGGTTGGTCTAAGAATCTGTTTTTGTCCGTTTTGAAAATGTAAAAATCTTGTAGGATTCGTTATAAAAAATACACAAATACAATTTTGTATTTTACGTTTTGCAAAGTTGTCCAATTGTAAAATTAAAGAGTCGATGCTCGAGCCTTGTTCCGCTTCATTGTAAAAATTTTCAGTTTCCAATTTCACATGTAAAAGATCGCCGAACGGGATCTCGCCTGGTTGCAGTTCTGTGCCAATTGGCCAACTATCGCCGAACACTGCTAGATTCATTTCATTGCCTTTCGAAGTTTACTGACATCATAATCAAAGTAACACTGTTTAGTTTTATTATATACCCAAGTATCTCTTTGATGCACAGCACTGGTTCGTATGCGTTTAGCAGTGTCGTCTTGTGTAATTTTTTTTACTTTGATCATTACATCTTCCATAAAAATATATCTATTCACAGCATTTGCAAGATCGTTGGTGTATGCATCTAAGTACCAATGATGAAACTGTGGCGGAAAATGATATCCCAAAGCATTGCGCCATTCTTTTGTAATGACAGGATGCGGTGATGTGCGATGTGTCAATCCATGTTTTTTGCCTGTAGCAGTGCCAATCATAAAAATACCATCCGGATATTTCTCATATTGTTTAAGAAATATTTCATCCCAGCCTGGTGTAATAAATTCTGCATCATCCCCGCACAGCATGTACATCTTGCTGTTTTCGCTTTCGGCTAACATATTCCAACTCATAACAGTGCTTCTATCTATACCAATGTCTGCATCAAAAACTTTGTACTGCTTGAGTGTTGGATCATCTTCATTTAGATAAAATTTTACCTTTATTTGATTAGGCCATTTTGCAGTGGCGTAGGCAGATTGTTCCATGCGTTTAGCATAGTCTGGCCTGCCTCGACTTGGGCAACAAATTACTATATTAGTTTCTTGGTCCATGTTTCTGGTGTGTGTTCATTTTCAATTTCTATCGGCAAAGAATAATTAAATTTCCTTATGCCACGATTTCTAATATAATCCAAAGTCTGCGTTATGCCGTCTTTGATTTGTACCTCTGTTTTGTAATTAAAATATTCTCTAATTTTATTTGATGAACATGTTGCATACTTTACTTCTTTTGGCCTTCCTGGCATGTACTGGTGTACACCATTGTAACCAGTTGCATTTGCTGTGAGATCTGCGAGTTCGTTAATAGAAATATAATCTTCATCGGGACCTAAATTAAATATTTGACCAACTGCTTCTTTGTCAAAAACAATTCTATCAAAAATTTGCAGTGTGTCATCTATGTAAGAAAAACAACGTTTTTGTTCACCATCTCCATATATTATACAAGGTTTGCCTTGCAAGTTTCTATGTAAAAATATTGATACAACATTTCTAAAAGGATCATCATAAACTTGATTAGGGCCATAAATGTTGTGAGGCACCACAATGCTCCAGTCTATGTTGTTTACTTCGCACAAACATTTCACAGTGTCTTCGGCTGCCACTTTAGCAATGCCATATGGATCTTCAGGAGCAGGCTTCATGTCTTCTGTGAATGGCGGCTGTTGTTTGCCATACCGTGCCATTGAACTCATATACACAAATCGTTTTACATTGTGTTTGATTGACGCTGTTAACACATTCACAGTTGCATCGTACGTGTTTCTTGTAACTAGTACAGGAGACACAACACTGAGTCCTTCATACGCTGTACAGGCCGCATGAATAACAATATCAAATTTTTCACGTGCAAACAGTTGATCCAATGCAGATTGATCACAGCAATCAATTCTTAATGTTTGAACTTCGGTAAGATTATCATCATAGCCACCAACACCATTGTCTATGCCAACTACTCGGTGACCTTTTGCATGGTATCGTTTGGCAAGGTGAGAACCTACAAATCCAAGAGATCCTGTTACTAGGATTTTCATAATCTTTGATAGATGCAGTCTCTGGTAATTTTATAGACTCTAGTATAACCTAGGCCTTCCAACCAGGTATTGATTGCCTGTTTGCCATCATTGCCTTGATTGAACACACAGCGTTCCAAACATATCAAAGGCGACGAAGAGTCAATAGTATTTTTTGCACCGTGAAGCACTTGTAATTCTGCTCCTTCAACATCAATTTTTAGAACATCCACGTTAGTCAACTGCATTTCATCCATTGGACATAATTTTATATCACCTTTATATCTTTCTACAACCATGGTCGAACCCAGATGATTAGGTACTTTGACATCTAACACTCCGCTAGTATTTTTGTCAGACAAGCCATGTTCGATTAGGTTAACATTTTGTAAATTTTCACAGTTCTTTTTGAAACATTCAATATTGTAGTGTGCAGGTTCGAATGCTGTGACAGTATCAAAGTGCGGAGCATATTGTATGGCCCAACGTCCTACATTGCCTCCTACGTCAACCATGTGTCGAAAATTTTTACTACGTGCTAAAATTTCTTTATGTAAAGCACCGTCATGATCTTTCACTGACTGTGCAATATGATGTTCTGGATGATCATCATCTGGTATGTATAATCCTTCTACTAGTTGCATATTTTTTACTCTCCCAAACTTTTGTTACTTGTAATCATAATTTAGTGAAATAGTTACTTGATCTATTTGACTGTTGCTTCTGATCTCTAAACAATATTTTATAAATGCTATGATGTCATTACAATCAACACCGTTACCAGTCCATGTTGGTCTTGATCTAGACAACTCAGTATCCAATCTATCGGGTTTGATTAATGTTGTTTTGAAAGACACTTGATTATTTCTAAATGCTCGACTACATTGTAGGCTTGCCGCTTCTAAACTTTTTTTTGATACTCTATAAGTTTCCCATGAAGGTTCAGGAGCAACGTTATCATCACTAGCAATACTGCCTATGTTGAACAGCCAACCACTTTTATTGTGTGCTTTCCAAGACTCAAACATTTTCATTAACAAAATAGATTGTCCAAAATTTGCCCAATCTTCTTGAGGAGGTCCATCAAATGCATTATTAATAAAGATATCATAATCCAAACTTTTTTCAATTATAGTGTCAATGTTCTTAGTGATATCGTGATTGCTTGTAGATCTGCTTATACTGTCTGCACCCAAAGTTTCTACAATGGTTTTGCCTAATCCTCTATTTCCGCCTGTGACAAGAATTTTCATCTTACACTGCCTCCTTGGTCCCAACATTTGTTAAACGTCTGTCCACATGTGAAGGCACATTCAAATAGTCTACCGGCTTTGAAATCTTTTTTACTCCAACTGTCTACTAGATCATGCCAAAACTTGTTTTCAAATATTTCTATCATTGATTTGTTTTGTACTTGTAAGTTTTCTTTTCCATATTTTTTATACATCATTGTGATTTGATTATTATACTTGTTTTCTTCTAACGGGTCAAATGAACCAGGATCTGCTTCCTCATGAAACCGTGCATCATACAGATTATGTTCAAAGAAATTACAAGGCATCACTATGCCTTCTGCTGTTATTACTACTTTGTTACCTAGCAATGCATCACAGGTAATATCAGTTTGTTTGAAATAGTCAAGCATTGAGCCATACTTTTCTTTCACTTCATTTACTCTGCTGACACTATCGTTTCTATATTCGGGATTGTCTGGCATTTCTAAATGGCGTACTGTTTGACCTACACTGTTTTTCACGGGCCATTTCTCCATGGGTTCTAGTTTCTTCTGATCAAAGAATCTTCCTGTTTTGCGTACAAGACATTCGACGAAGTTATATTCTTCTGCTAGTTTTTTTACAGTTTCTATTTGATGTTCATTGTGTTTAAACACAATAAAGTTCCACTTGGCTCTTCCGCCTGTGTTGATAAAATTTTTAGCATTTTGTATTGCATGTTCGTATCTCACTCCTACTCTGTACAGATGATTAGTGTCTTCTAATCCATCAATGCCAAAGTCAATTTGTCCATAGCCGTTCATAATTTTTGCAATCTCTTCCCAAAAACCTTCTTTACGTTTGGCCCCATTGGTGTGTATGTATAACCACAAGTCTGCCCTTTGATCTCTAAACCATTGTAATATTTCTAAAAACTGCGGGTGAACAGATGGATCACCATAACTGCCACAGAAAAATATCTGTTTGCATCTATCCAATATGTCTTGAGTGAATGCCTTTTTTATCCATTCAATATCCATATCGACTAATGGCATGTGAGGATTTACTTTGCCACCATTGATATTTCGGGGACACTGTGGGCAGGCGGCATTACATCTTGTTGTAATTTCTAATTGCCATTCTGTGATTTCATCTAAATTAAATTTTATCATTCCGATTAAGCTTTTCTTCCATTACATTTACTTTTGGTAGCCAACCTAATGCTCTTAGTTCCACAGATGGTAAAACATTAGACTCTAATTCGAAGTCTTCTCCTTCTGTGACTGGCACCACATATCCGTTTTGTGCTACCAATTGGTCTACTTTAAATGCTATACCACAACCGCAGTCAAACACTCCCTGTTCTTCTGGATTGTTCATTATCGTTTGTATAGCACTTACAACATCCGACACATGGATAAAATCTCTAGTGTGTGTTGTTGCATATGTAATTGTACCTAATTTTAATTTAGAAATCAACATGTATTCATTAGCACCGTCGCCCCATACAGTTGAAAAACGTAAACCAACAGAATCTTTTGGTGCAATAAATTCGTCTACATATTTTGATAAAGCATAAGGATTTCTGTGCCACTCTATACATGCAGAAGAAGATGCATATATTACTCTTATATTGTGTTTGGCACATTCATTGAACACTGTTCTACATTTTGCAACATTTTCTTGCCAATATAAATCCGGTTTTGAAAAACTTTCACGAATGTCTGCTTTTGCCGCCAAGTGTATACAAAGATCTGATTTGGGGTCAATATTGAAATTGCCAATGTCTTTTTGTATGAGTAAATCCCAACAGTCAACAGTGTGACCGTTTGCTTCTAGATATTTTCGTACATGTGTTCCTATGAAACCATGTGAGCCTGTGAGTGTGATATGCATATTTTTATATATAGAATGCCCTATTGCTAGTCAAACTGTCCTGGCTGTTGACAACCACTGCACGTGGCTTAACTACTTCTATTTTTACATACTTGTCTTTGACAAACATGTCTGATGCTGTAATACCATCTTCATGAGCACCTTTAATTAAGCGTTGGGCCGCATGCGGTTTAATAACATATCCATATGTGCCCATCAGTTGATTTTCGCCTTTGCGTATGTTGACAAAATTTTCAACAAATGGATCATGACCCATATATGGATCTTCTTCAAATCTGTATCCATCGAGATGTAAAATATCTTGGAAGTCTTGATCATATGAATCACTTACCACACGCGAATCGTGTTCTAATACCACAATTGGCTCATCCAGTTCGATACATTTTTTCCAGACATGGTAGTGTGAAATCATACAACCACGGACACCACCTTTTTGCCATTTTATTTTGTACAGTTTAGGTCCCGGTAGATAAGGTTGAAGATTTTGTTCGGCAATAAATTTGTCAGCACGTGAAGGAGTAAATCCCTCCATCAGCCATGCATCAAGACCATGTTGTCTTGCTGACAGTTTACAGTCCAGTGCAGAGTCCACAGTAGATTGAACTTCTTTGAGGTATATTATAAACGCTTTCATTTAATCATTTGCTCCACGTGTGGTTTGAATCTTTTCCATACAGTGCCATCGCGTACTTCTTGCAATGTCCAATTGGTATAAGCAAGATTGTGTAACCACTGTGTGCGGTCTGGCATATGTGGATTTTCTATGTCTTTTAAATTGTTTGATCCTATGTCCCATGCAAGACACAAATCAGAAGTCATAAACACAGGCACACCATATGTGGCGGCATCGACAGCCGCAGTAGAATTGTGTGTGATCATGCAGTGAATATCATTAAGTTCTTCTAAGAAAGTCCATCTATAACCATGAAACATGCCACCACCTCGGGTCATGTCTGCAATTTTTATTTGCGGATGTCTTTTTTTAATATCTTCTGCACATTTGTCGGCATGATTAGGATGTGGTCGCAACATTATTGGTCGATCAGTCACTGCTTTTAATTGTTCTACAACCTCGTCAATCCATACGTATGGATCTTTTTGCGCCATGGACCAATTGTCTTTTGGTTGAGAACACAGCAGAATATACTTGCCTTCTTTACGCCATGGACGATCTGGTATGTTGAATTCGGATTTAATTTTGTGCCATCTATCACCATTACAATCTGCATTCAAAAAGTTTCCATTACGCATAGGCGACCATAGAGCACACCTAAAGTAGTGTGTGTTTGGGTCTGTTGCTCTGTTGCCAAAGGATGTCCACAGTCCTCCGTCGAACACAATAGGCACTCCGCCAGTCTGTTCCATGTGCTGTCTGATCTGTCTACGATTGCCTTTTAAAAATGATCCGGCATTGTCAGGACCATAACCAAAATGCACAGCAACTTTTTCTTTAGGAGGTCCCATCCAGCGTTCAGCATCACCTTTACCTTCAATCCAAACAGGCTCGTCACCAGCAGATGCAATGCCATCTCGCCACGCTTTCATCATTTCAAAGGAAGCACCTTTGCCTCTTCTTTTTACAGTGTTTCGAAATATCTCAACTTTCATTGCACAGTATTTAAATACGTACTTAAATGACAAGGGCAATAACGGTTATTACAACTTTTTCTTCTACCGGGTGGGACGAGTATGGCAAACGTATGGTAGAGACTTTTGTAAAATATTGGCCAAAAGAAATAAAATTAAAAATTTATTACGAAGTAAAACCTAATGTAGATTATGGTGATCAAGTCGAATGGGTAGATCTCAATGCAGTATGTCCTGATTTAGTAGCATTCAAAACAAAACATAAAGATAATCCACATGCAAAAGGTCATAAAATAGGTAGTGACCTAAAACGCAAAGGATCATATTTGTGGGACGCAATCAAGTTTGCACATAAATCATACTGTGTATCACACGAGGCTCTTAATAGTTCATCAGATTTAATAGTCTGGTTGGACGCGGATGTTGTTACCCATAATCCTATTCCAGCAGAATTTATTGAGAGCCTCTTACCCCAAGACAATTACTGTGCTTACTTAGGCAGACAAAAAATTTATCCTGAATGTGGATTTGTAATCTATGACACAACCAGTCCATACAATGAACAGTTTATGAAAGATTGGCAAGAATTGTACAACTCTGATAAAATATTTGATTTGGTAGAATACCATGATTGTATTGCATTTCAAACAATAAAAGAAAAGTACGAAGCACAAGGATTAAAGTCACATAACATATCTGAGAATCATCCGCATCGACCCGGCGTGCATGTGTTTATAAATTCTCCCCTAGGGGAATATATGGATCATCTTAAAGGCAAACGCAAACAAGATGGACATTCAAAACGCACTGACATCTATATTCAACACAACAACGACTACTGGAACAAAATCCAGTAACAAATGAAACTTAACATTATCAACAATGGGCACGGGCCTGAAAGCAAAGCTTGGTACACTCTGCGTCCACTAAAAAAATATCATCATGATGAAGGAATACCTACTATGTGGGGATTGCGTTTAGCCAATCATAGACGTGCTAGAGAATGTGTAATTAACAATAAGCCTTGGTTGTTTTGCGACATGCCATACTGGGGCCGTTGGAATCCTCTAAAAGAATCAGTAAGTCCTAATGGTGAATACTATTGGCGAACCATTTATAAAGATATTCATGTAACAAAAATACACGAAGGTCTACCTCACGACAGAATAAAAAACATATCAATAAAAGATTGGCGAACGAAAGGTGAGTACATTTTACTTGCACCTTCATCTGATTCTATTAATGGGTTTGTTGGAAGGCAAAATTGGGAAAGAGAAACAATAGAATTATTAAAAACAAAAACAGATATGCCTATAAAAATCAGATACAAACCTCGAGGAGGTGCTGGCAGAAGCGGTCCTGCTTATGCTCTTGTGCCGTTGGCAGATGATCTTGCCAAAGCGTCATGTGTTGTAACCTCATGCTCCTTGGTTGGAGTTGAAGCGGCCATAGAAGGCATTCCTGTTTACAGTCTGCCTAGAGGAGCCACTTGGCCTATTGCACAATCCGTAGAAAATTTTGGACAACCTAATTATTCAGAGCAACGCAAAGAATGGTTAGCAACACTCAGTTATCACCAATACACTCATGATGAAATACAATCAGGATTGTTCAAAGAGATAATGGAAGGCCTGTATAATGAAATGCGTTAGAACAATGCGGCCTGCTACAGAAAAAATAATAAATTCATGGGCCAAAGGTTGTGACGGTACTATTATTAATCCAATCAAAGATGGTCAAGACATGCCCCATGACACTTATGCTTTTTTAGGAGTTTTACGAGGCGCTGGCGATATGATTAAAAAATGCATACAAAAAAATTATGATTACTATTTTATTGATCATGCCTATTTTGATGCAGGACATAACAAAAAACCATCCTGGTACAGAGTAACCAAAAATGATCATGTGCAAAATAAGTTGTTGAATCGCACTTCAGACAGATGGCACAAACACTTTAACAAATCTATTAAACCATGGCGATCAGGCAACAAAGTAATAGTGTGTCCACCCACAGGAGCAATGGAGTGGATGTTTGATACTCGGGATTGGCTCAACACCACTGTAGATGCTTTAAAACAGAAAACTGACCGTGAAATTGTGGTGAGAGACAAGCCAATGAATCCACAAGTAAAACGCATTGACGGAGTAACAACCATTAATGGTTTTATCAAAACAAAAGAAGATAAAGCACTGGCAGAAGATCTTGCTGATGCACATTGTGTAGTAACTTTTAATTCAGGTGTTGGTGTGACTGCTATAATGGAGGGTATTCCAGTTGTGTGCGGTCCTGAATGTGCGGCATTTCCTGTAAGCAACACACTAGATGCTATAGAAGATTTACAAACGTTTGATAGACAGCCATGGTTGAACAGTTTGGCCCACAGTCAATTTACATTAGAAGAAATGGCGTCTGGGTACGCTCACAGTGTCATTGAATAACGCTGTGCCCAAGAACGCATCATCCAAGAAATAACTCTTGTTTTTTTATTTTTCCAATTGTCCATAGACACTGTGTTTTTTAAACAGTCATCTGCATTCATATATGACATTGCAAAATCATCCAAATCTTTGTTTGTGCCCAGCCAATAAATTAAAGGCACAGTCCAACCTGTTTTCATTTTGTTTATGATGTAATCAGGCATGTGGCCTTTGTATGCAATTTTGCTTAATAATTTTGTATCAGATTTGTCTTTGCCTATTTTATGATCAGAATGAATGTCCATGCAGTATTTCATAAAGCGTTGAGTAGCCAAAGGAAATCTTCCCTCCATGCCAAATTTCATCCCGAACTGATCATTGCGGGAAAAGAATTCTTCAGGCACTTGTGTGATGCAATCGATAGCCATATAAGAATTGATAGGATCTTCCGGATTCCAAAGTTCTTGTGGGATAATTTTACACAGTTCGCCATGTATTGCTTTTGCATCGACTTTTTTACTCAATTGCACAGGACGTTTTATTCTGTGCATCCATCGCCAAACACATTCTTCAAATGATGTAGGCAAGTTGTTTTTTAGTTTCCAATATTTGGGATAACCTCCTAATAATTCGTCACCCATATCTCCGGCCATGGTTACTACTACATCGTGTTGACTCAGCACTTTGTTGGTGTGATAATACATTGGCATACTCATATTATACACGGGTTGCTCCATTGTGAACATTGAGTCATTCCAACAAGACTTGACAGTCTCGGGAGTAACTTGAATAGGATGATGATTGAAGCCATAGTGATCAGCAAACCATTTTGCATGTTTGGCATCATCGTTATGATCCTCGCCTATAATAACATTAGGATTCATTTCATTTGTGAAAGAATCAACAGATGGTAGGATCTTGTTTAGTTCGTGTGCTATCATAGTTGAATCTAAACCGCCTGATAGAAACACACCAAATTTACGCATACCAAGCGTACACATTTTAACAGTTTCATGTACTTCTTGTCTAAATTCTTCTGGATCAAATCCTTTCTTAGAAGTAGGTTTAATAACCCATCGCGAAGTTCTGGTAAATTTTTGTTTGTGAATGTCATATACTAGAGTCTGTCCTGGTAAAACTTTTTTGATGCCTTTGAACATTGTGTTGGCAGAGATGTTAATACCTGAATAACTCATTGATGCACTTGCAAATTCATCAATACATCTGGCGCCTGGTACTTTATCAATCATGCCTTTAATCTCAGAACCAAAAACTAATCCGTCGGATGTCTCTGCATAAAACAGAGGTTTTATTCCTGCATGATCTCTTGACAGTGTAATTGTTTTTTGTTCTTTATCATAGTATGCATAGGCATGCATTGAATCAATAATGTTGCTGTTGATAATGTCCACATAAAATGAGTCCAATAAAAATGCCAATAATTCTGTATCGCATGTAGTTTTTGGGATCCATCCGCTGTTCCTATATAACCATATCACATGATCATAGTTGAATATTTCTCCATTGTAAATTAGTATATTACCCTTATCAGTGTGCCATGGTTGTTTGCCAACTTCAGGTTCGGAAGTAATTGATAAGAGATTGTGTCCTAAAGTTACGTGATCGTCATACCAAATGTCTGAGCCATCTGGGCCTCTATGACTGCAACTATCTATATAGGATCTAATAAATTCGGGGTCACGTTTTGTTATGCCGTATATACCACACATGTAAATATATGTATGGCAGGCCAATACTTCCTAGATAAAATACTGACATCTCCTGTGTTGCAAGATCCATGGCAACACCAAATTATAGATGATACTATTCCAACAGATGTATTTGATAGATTACAATCTCAATGTCAACAATTTCTTAACATGGACAATGGTGGTAATTTAAGATTTATATTTCCAGATGAATTTGATCAGTATGGCATTGATTTGTATGACGAAGTGTATGACATAGGCAAAACCATATTAGATAATGCAAAAGCATTGGTCAAAGACCTGTACACGAATCCAAGATGGTACAATAGTTTAACAGTGTATGCACACATTTCTATAACACCGCCTTTACCTTATAAGTTTGATATTCATGAAGAAGGACTGGAAAAAATTTGGTCGGCTGTGACTTATGTGACACCGATAAAAAACATTGGTACAAAAATGTATTCGACAAAAAATGAGTCTAGTTTTATAGCAGAAGCACCTTGGAAACCAAATTCGACATTTGTTTTTTGTGGTGAAAAAGGCAAAACTTGGCACTCGTATGAAAGTAGTGAATCAACTAATAGAATAACGTTGAATTACTTTATTATGAGTGACAAACGAGGCAAACGTTTTATTTAGAAAAAATATAATTGTTTTCTTTTTCGTTGCGTTTATATTTGCCTTTTATTTTATAACCAAAAGACAGCATTTTATCCACTATGTGCAAATGTTGATCACTAATTTCAAACAACACTGAAGTTGCATTTTTTAATGTTTCTGTAGCACCATTTAACACATTAGATTCATATCCATCTACATCAATCTTTATATGAGTGGGTTGTTTTAGTAACAACACAACATCATCAAGTGTTTTTTGTACAACACCATGAGTGAACTGCCCTTCTTGATCGATGACATTGTCTGCAACTCCTGGATGATAATTCTTGATGTTGATGTGTGAAAAGTTTGTGTCCTGACCTAGTCCAACACAATAAGCAGTGACGTTTTTAAAATTGTTTATGTTGATATTTTGACACAATAAAAAATAGTTGCCAGCATGTGGCTCAAATGCATATGTTTGAATGCCTAGCAAACCGGCACTTATTGTGTAGATACCTATATTTGCGCCAATGTCAAAAAATACAGAATTTTTGGACATTGAACCGATCCACTCTATAGTTTCAGGCTCTTTGGTGAGTATTCTCGATACTCTGCTTTGTACGTAGGTGGGTTCATTTTTTAAATTTACAAATGAACAAGATTTATTAAAAACTTTTGCTGTAAAATTTTTATCTGATGTTGTTCTTAGTTTGGGCACAAGTGACTACCAGCCACCATCATCTTTTGCAATTTTATCTTGTACAGTGTCACCTAGTGATGCTTCGTATTCTGCTCTTGCATCAAGCCAGTCTTTAGCATAAGGTACATCTTGTAGATGATCGAACCAAGGACCGCCTTCTGTGTAATGCAACATTTTTGGTGCACCATCAGTTGGCTCTTCATACCAATCAGTTAGCCAGTTCCATTCATGTGATAGTTGACCTACTTCGTTATCAGCACACCAAACAAATCTGTGATGCCATAATCCATCGTTGCTGTTGAGTGCATTAAGATCTAGCAGTTTATTAGCAGGGTGTTCGCAGTTCCACAACACACATGATGACCAGTTCTTTCTTGGATACTGCAACTGTTGTTTGCCATCCATTTTTGTGCCTTCTTTTGGTGTGTAATCATGCTTAGCAACCATGACAGCATAGTTGTCATTTGCTTGATTGAAGAGATCCTTAAGATCTGCTTTGCACAGGAAGTCACAATCAATAAACAGTGCCCATCCTTTGTATCCTGTAAGATATGGAACCATAAATCTGCTGAATGTAAATTCTGTTGATGCTTTTTTATCCGCGTCACGAGTGTATGCACCAATTTCTTTTAGTGTATCTAATTTAAGTGGATATACTTTAACGTCGGGGTTATGTTTTTGGATAGTGTATTTTGCTACCTGGTAGGCTATGTCTTCTCTGGAATCCCAGCCTATGAATACTTTCATTTCTGTCATGTCAATTTATATAGTAATATATCTGTTGCCAGTTGTCAACCTTGACAATGCGTTTATCATCATATGATGCATTGTATGAATGACGCATAAGAAATGTTTTTATACCCATGGAAGCACCTACTAGAGCATTGGCCCATTTGTCTTCTACCCATATACATTCTTGTCCCCTATACTTTTCCAACCATTCTTCTTTGCCTTGCCCGAATCCAACTGTGTCTAGGCGATTAAACACATTAGGAAAAAACATTTCAAGATTTCTTTTCCTTAATGAAATAGCATATGGATCATGTCCCATTGCTGTGCAACCATGCACTTCCCATCCTTCTGCTGACAGTCTATTAAGAGTTTCTGCGGCATCACGCAACGGTTCCATGTATCCGAACCAGGCTGAATGATTGTGTGCCTGCATTTCTTTTTCTATGTGAGCATAGTCACTGTATTCAGTAGGATCATTGACACTTTTGCCTGGATGGTAAAATTCTAGATATTTGTTAAATTGTTTGCTCCAATCCAAACAAACTCCGTCTATGTCAGTTAGTATTATTTTTGTCATTGTACTCCTTCATGCACAAACAATTTGTCTGCCCTGTTTATATGTCCTATTGATTTATAGCCTAGTTCCCGCAAATACTCTGTGATGTCACGTGCATAATATCCATATCTTCTTGTCAATTTTTTACCTTTATGATATTCACAAACAATTACTGGTTTGTCTCTCGCAATTGTTTCTCTAGCTCCTTTTATTACATGCAACTCATATCCTTCTGTGTCTATCATCATCAATCCAATATTGGTTATGTTCAGCGAGTCAAGTGTTTTTATATTTTGTGTTTTATCTTCTTGATTTTTTGTATCCACATGTGTGCCTATGTCTCCTACTACTGCCCATCTCTTTATTTTACCATTAGTCTTTCTTTTTAATTTTTGCACTACATTTGTAATGGCTACAGATTTATTATCTTTGCCTAGTCCATATGGATGAAATGTAGCATTTGTAACATTGAATTTTTTCATGTTAAGTTTTGCACACTCGTGTACGTGATTATCAAAGTCGAATGCGTGTACGTGTGCAAATTTACTGCACAAGAACTTCGTAGTAAATCCATAATGACAACCTATATCTAACGCCACACTTTTGTTTTTCACAAATTGATTAATTAATCTATCAATTGCGTCATAATCTTCTTCGACTATGTTTGAGTTTTGTTCTAATAATTTTTTATATAAAGGTGTCTTATCACTGATATCCCACCCATAATAATCATATGTGTCCACTCAGTTATTATACAGGATTTGCATGTGCTGTCAATACATTACCACCTTGCACATTGAGATAGTTGTGATCTTCCCACTGATGATGTAACACTTGATACCATCCCCATTCAGCACCCATAAGATTTTGCTCGTTAAAAAGTTTTTCCACATTCTGTAATTTGTATCTAGGATGAAATATTATGTGGTCCCAAAGATATGGTCCAGGACATCTTTTACAGTCTTGATATGTGTGTATCTTTAATGGAGCATCAACATCAATACCAGGAGCACTTCCTGCAATGCCAATAACAGTTTGATCTTTCACAGTTTTTTCCAACAAAGGCATAAAATCTTCCTTTAAACTGAGTAAAGTGTCATATCTTAACTTTATTATAGTTTTGTATTTTTCTGGAAGTGTTTTGGTCAACCAATAGTGTGCAAGTGTCTGTTTGGAATTGTGTTTCGTTTTTTCATACAATCCTGTTCTCTTGTAAATTTTACCTACAGCAGGTTTTGTGTATCTGCGCCATATATGGCAGTCTGGTTTGTATTTTGTTTCTGTAAGATTATGATAGTTGTAAACAGGCTCTTCAAAAAAACGACAATCTTCTACTTCTGGTGCTTCATAACCTTGCCACTGCATGTAAAAGGTATCAAATGGAAAAACTTTTTTTGCAATTTCTAATGCTTTTTTGTATCCCGGTCGAGCAAGTCCTGAGACGCAAACAGCAATCTCATCAGATTTCATTATTTTATTAGGCCCCATTTAGCAATTGCTTGTTCATACTCATCTCCGCCAGTTTTGTCTACTGATTGACGCATGGCTTTTGCTCCTGCCAAAGTGCCTCCTGGATGTCCATGTATTGCTCCACCTACATTTGCAATAAAATCATTGCCAAACTGTCTCACATTTGCTTGTACCAACCCAGGATGCATTCCACAACTGAGTGCTGGCACGACATTGTGGTTGTGCAGTGTTGAAATAGTTTTTTTAAGATCGTCTTCATCATCACTAAGATATCCTCCCCACATGCCTGCGTGTATGGTATCAACTCCTTGCATTCCAGCCAACTGACAGATAACGTTCCAGTCTATACCAAATGCATGTCTAGTATCTGTAATAACTTTGTCCCCTGACTTCTGAAAGTGTATAAACAACGGAAGATCAAGTCTACGTATTGCTCCATATACTCCTAGTCCTGCCCAAAAGTTTACGTGTACAGCATTTCCGCCTAATTCTGAAACTTTAGTGGCTCTTTTTAATATGTGATCATGATCACCATTTATACATACAGCATATACAACTTTTTTACTCTGTTTTGCCATCCAATCTGCAATTAATGGCACCCTTTCTTCTATTGGACAAAAACTTGGATTACTCATAATTTCATCTTCTTTAATAAAATCACATCCTCCGTCTACAAGTTCTTTCACCATGTCTAATAGTGTATTTGCATCCATGCCTGTTTTTGGTTTAACAATTGCTCCGGAAAATGGTTTGTCATACTGCCCGGTATATTCTCTCATGCCAGAGATACCATATTTTGGACCTAAAAATTTAGATTTTATCTCTGCAGGAAATTCAAGGTCTATCAATCTACAAGAATCAAATGTGTCTATGTCCATTTGTCCGCCCATCAATTGGCACAGCAAATGACTTATGCCGTCACCTTCCCAGTCTGTGTTGATAATAGGAAAAGCAATTTTAACTTTGCCTTCAGTCAACCCTTTCAAATTATCTTTTTCGTGGACAATTACACAAGATGATCGTTCAAAAAGTTCTTCGGTTTCCCAACGGTTTCGCACATTTGGATTTCCAACACTTTGACCAATTGCTAAATCCCATGAAACTTTCCTTAGGTCAGCATTTCTTGATTTCATAAAATATGTTGCGATAACATATTTGCTTTTGTCTATGTTAGGATTATAAAATTGCATTATTTCGACCTATTATGGTTTAAGAATGTATCAAGTTCTTCTGGTGTACCCATGCCCCACATTTCATCAACCATGCTTGTTAATATTTTTTTGCCATCTTGTACTGCTTCGTTATACACAGGACACACATAAAATTCATTATTGGTTCGAATGTTTTTTTCTATCATTTGATCTGCATATTTTACAAAGTCTGAACCTTTACGCCAATGATATATGCCGACAGTGGCATTTGTAGATATAGGATTTTTCTCAGCAACTTCAGTCACATATCCGTCACCGTTAATTTTTGCAAATGAATGTTTTGGATGCACACTGTTGAAAGTTAATATACCACCATCAACACCTTCATGATTGAATTCGCTCAATGTTTCAAAAGCATTCCATTCGATATATTGGTCAGCATTAGAAATTATTAATGGTTCATCATTGTCTATCAAATCTCTTGCAGTTAACACAGTGCAGGCCGCACCTTCAGTCATGCCCTCTAGTTGCACAATTGTACATCCTGGCGCAATTAAGTTTAACAATGACTCTAAATTATATTTTTCGTAGTGTGCTTTTTGCACTAAAAAAATATAGTGACCTTGTATGTTTAAATTGTTTACAACCTTTTGTATCATTGGTTGACCTTCTACTGCAATCAACGGTTTGGGAAAAGTGTATCCGGCTGATTGGAAACGTGATCCGGCTCCAGCCATAGGTATTATTATGTTCATTTTTGATCCTCTAAATGTTTATACTTGGAAACGTAGTCACTGCACAGTCCTGAACATTCTAGATATTCTGTTTCTGTAAGTTGATCTGGATGCACAGCAATGGTGTTTTTTCCTCCTAGTTGACCAGGAAATGCCCAAATATATCCTTTTGATGTTAGTGTGTATTTGTCTGCATGATGATAAAAACAGTGTATACCTTGTGCAACCAGTCCTTCTAAAGCATTGAAAGTCTTAGCATGACACCAGATTGAGTTTATTTTTAACCATGTGCTTGATACCAAATGGTCTGGTTTGTCGTGTCCCAGATAAAAGCCGCTTACCTCTGTGGAGTATACATCAACCTCAACATGATATCCTTGATCTAGTGCTTCCTGAATATACTGTGGTGTATTTTCTCTTTCAGGTATTTTTCCGTTGATGTTACCTCTGTGTGATATCAATATCATTATGTACGTATTTAATACAAATTAATCTTGCCAAGGCTCATCTATTAGTAATTCTTTCTTATCCTCTTTGTAGTTTTCTGGTGAGTATTCGTTGGATTCTGGTAATGGATCTTTCTTTTTAGTAATCACAGGCCATATCTCTGAACGTTCTGCATTGAACTTCATCCAATATTCTAATTCTGTGCCACCAACTGTGTCAGGAGCAATTGCTCCTACAGGACATTCTGGTTCACATACTCCGCAGTCGATGCATTCATCGGGATTTATAACTAGTGTGTTTTTGCCTTCATAGAAACAATCCACAGGACAAACTTCTACACAGTCAGTGTGTTTGCATTTGATACACTCTTGGCCTACTACATAAGTCATACTACTATCTATCCTTTAGCATTTGTTATAAATTGGGCCATCTTGCTCTACAATATTTTTGTATATGACTGTCTTTGCGATGCTTTCTTCCACCTGCAGGATGTATAAAATATGCAGTCTTATTATTAGGCACTAATTTGTCTCGCAGTTTAAAGTTCCATTTTTGTGATACTTTTTCATGTTGTACTCCAGAGGCTATAAATGCCCAATTGATAATTTGTCCATCATCCCACGAATCCAACATCCTAAAATTTTTAATGTAAGGTCTTAAACATCTTGCACTGTGTTTGGTTAACCCAAATACTCCTGTCTGGAAAAATCTTTCTACACAGTCTGCAGGATTCAATTTTTTATATAGACTGTGTTTTACGTTTGCTTGCCACCATTGCTGACTGCTGGAGTTGTACTTGGGATATATTGCAGTTTTCATAGACACAGGATTTGAATGTTCTTCGAAAAAATTTGGCACAGACTCATGTACAATTACATCTGAATCAACATGCAAAATTTGTTCATATTTGTTCCACCAAGTATCATCTAAAATTAAATCAAATCTTTCGAACACTGGATGTTTTATATTTTCTAGTTTTGGTTGATTTATTACCACATGATCAATATCATATTTTTTACAGTATTCACCAATGCTGTGTGTTGAGTACTTTATTATGTCAGATCTTGTCAAATTGTTGAATCGTGGATCATCATATTTGTTAGAGTCTACATCGTATTGTATTATTGCGTTTTTCATCGTAGTTTAATTGCCCTGTAGTTTTGATTATATATCCAACTTAGTTTAAAGTATATTACATCCATTTCATTTTGCAAATATAAAAAATTATAATATGAATCACCATCAATGTCATTCTCTACTAACCATGCATCATACTGCGATTTTATTTTGAATGCACGATTAACCCCATTAGGCCAACCGCCCACAGGAATTTCAATTCTCCAACTATATTTTGAATCAAAATCTTTAGAATTTTGACTTGCCATGTTTTAAGTACCAATTAGTAGCGTGTAATCTTTGCATGGTATCTGGCGATATTTTTTTATAATTGTGTAACACTTCGCTAGCCATAGTCCAGTATAAACTGATGTACACATGTTTTGATTCCGCAAATATGTCTATAAATTTTTTGAATTCGTTCATAAACCAATTGTGATTAAATTCGCCCGGAGTGTAAAAAGTTTCTACACAAGGAAAATGCTTGACCGTATCTGCTATTTCGTTTGATGTGTAATACGCTATCTGTTTTTTAAGCCATTGCACATCAGTCAAGTCAAACCAAGTGTCGTAATTAATATCATCGAACTGTATGCTGTGCCACATATCATACCATTCTTTGTTTAAAAAAGGAGTGTATGTGCAATTGTATAACTCGTCTTTGGTTAGTGATGGCCCTATATTGTGTTCTAGAGCAGGAGAAAATAACTGATGTTGGCCATGATCGCAATTTGCTAATTTAGCATATTTTTTCCAAGTATCGCTATATCTGCCATTTAGGTAATCATAGTTGTTCAACATTGAATAAGGAAAATTATTATTTTCTAAAAATTTAGCATGTGTTTTTGGAATCATTCTATCCCATGTGCATTGGTTGTGTAAGAATAAATTATCACCACCGTTGGCTTCTATTATACATGCGCCATCGTAATTTTTTGATCTTGAATTTACAGATTGCAATGTCCACGTGGCTTCTACATGATGATTTGTTTGTGGAATAGCATAGTTGTCCGCACTACAATAATCAGTTATTGGGTTTATTCCGTCATTGTATTCACTTGACACATCTACATATTCAAACGGAATGCCTAATGTATCACAAATTTTTTTTGCAGTAATCTCGTATGTCAGTTTGTTATAATATCCGTCTACATGAACGTTTATCATTGAAAATCCAGTAAAATTTATCTTGTTATGATACAACCATGCCGCACACATCGTTGAGTCTATGCCACCACTCATTGCCAACCATATATTGTCTGTGTTTGCATGTTCCACAATAGAACGCATCTGTCGATCAAATTTTTCCAATGCATAAGTTTGATAATCTTTTATGGTAAATTTGCTATCAGATGACCAATTGTTGGGTGGTATATAATCCAAAGTGCGTATAATTTGATCACACACTTGTACCTTTTTTGTATCAAATCTAGAATTACAGTAGAATGCTCTTTGATTAAACATATTTTCATGTTTTACAATATCCAAACTTTTCCAAAAATTTTGCAATTGTTTGGGAGATGTAACCACAGTGTCCTGTAGACTCAACGTCCAGGGCCACCAGAATAGTTCTTTATTTGCATCAAACATAAAAATAGTTAGTTGGCGGAAGGAGTGAGATTCGAACTCACGGAAGGCTTGCACCTTCGACAGTTTTCAAGACTGTTGCAATCAACCACTCTGCCATCCTTCCTTTTGGTGCCGCGTGCCGGGATCGAACTGGCCACCTGATGATTACAAATCAACTGCTCTACCAAATGAGCTAACGCGGCGTGCTTTTAATTATAACTGAGAACAGTGTGTTTTACAAATTAGATCCGCAGTATTATAATCTTGTGCATTTTTTACAAATTGTGTATGACAAGGCAAAAATGCAAAATTTTTATCTGTTATATGCAACCTGTTTTTAAAGAATACAGTTTTTCTTTTGGTTCTATGAGCCGCTGTATAACAACATGGATATAAAAACCCTTCTGCGTCGATGTATATTTCTTTTTCTTTTATACAATCTGGTTGCATATCTTGCCCCACACTTTGCTTGGTAACATATGTAGCATCTGGCATATAACTTTGAACACTGTCATCTTGCCATCTGTGACTTTTAAGAATTTTAAATTCATCAATGCCTAATTTTTTGGACAATTGTTGTGCTTCCTGTATTTGATCTTGATTGTATTTGAACACAATGTATTGCCAACAAGTCTGCACATAAGATTGGCTGGTGATTTTGATTGCTTGTTCTACCTGTTTCCAGTTAGAGTTAATTCTATAGACATGATTGTTGCTAGGCAAGCCGTCGATAGCAAAAGTAATTTTATCTTTCACAGTCAAGAAAGAACATAATTCTTTCCAAAATTTTGGAGTTTTTGCTGAGCCGTTTGTATGTATATGGAGTGTGCTTCCTATGGCTTTTAATGCTTGTACTAGATAAATGAACTTTGGATGGTAGATAGGGTCACCATTATTTCCACAAAGTGTTATGTGTTGATTAGTAAATTTGTTGTCTAAAAAAAAATTTATAATCTCATCAACATCTAAATCATGTATAAGACTTTTTTTAAATGTTTTCTTAAACCAAGTTCTGTCACAGCCTGGGCATTCTAAAGTACATCTTGAAGTTGGTTCAATATGCCATTTTTGTGGAGTGTACATACATTTATGTACCTTATATTTGATCTATGGTTTGTAAAATAGTATCCATAAACTGCTTGTAATCCTGATCAGAGATGATATAAGGCAAGCAATAACACACACTGCTGATATTTTCACTACCAACTTCTAGCATATAACCTTTTTCACGCATTGCTTGTACAAATTTGTATGCAACAGTCATTCTTTTAAACTGCACAGCACCCATACAACCTATATGTCTGTGTTCAACTAGTTTTTCATGGCTTAGATGAATATCGAATCTTGAATGATCAAATCCTTTTTTACACAGTTTCAACATCTCTAGACCAACTGCACTACCAATTGGATGTCCGCTGGCAGTAAAACCATGGTTGAAAAACTTTATCTGATCACTGACTTTTTTGTTTAACAGTGTAGCAGATAACGGAAAATAACCATTACTGATGCCTTTGCCTAAGACTAAAATATCAGGTTTGAAATTGTAATGATCTTGTGCAAACATTGGTCCAATCTTGCCAAATCCGGTCACTGTTTCATCAAAGATAATGATTGTATTTTTATCTTGTGCTTGTTTCAGCAGTTTGAATACTTCTGGAGAGTGTTGGTACACACCTCCGGCTGCTATAATTGGTTCGACAATAATAAACGCTACATCTAAATTAATTAATTGTTCTAATTCTTCTGCGTTTGCAAATTTGTGTGTGACTAAAGGATCTTGTATATTTCCTGCCCATTTGTTTATTTTGTGATCACTTGCGTTTGCTGATAGTATTGTAGAACCGTGATAACTGTGTTTGCACACAATACATTGATTAGTACCTGGATTGATATGCAGAGCAATTTTTATTGCTGTTTCGACTGCGGCACTGCCCGATGTAGTAAAATATACACGTTCAGTGTCAGTAATTTCGCAAAGTTCTATGGCAAATTGTTCTGTCACTTCATTGTTAGTATGTAGGTAATTGTTGTAGTAAGGATTGATTAAACTTTGTTCATATGCCGCAGTTTTTAGAGTGTCTTGACTGTACCCTAATGGAGTACACCATAGACCACTTAATGTGTCAATAAGTTTTGTACCATCTTTCAGTTCAATAGTGTAATCGTAGGTTTTTGTTACAAGTTGACTGTCGATAACAAATTTTTGGAAACTGTTGATTTCACGCATATACGTCAATTATATATTTTTAAAGGCTAGGTGTCAATGGCCGAGTGGCCCACGTAAGAGGTTTTATAACCCCATACGTGTAAGTTCTCTTTGTCTGTATTCTAAGTCAGTAAGATCTACAGATTTAGCAAGATATGATTCTGCCCACTTTTTTCTTCGATCGTAATTACTTGTTAACAGTGAGTCTATTATTTTCGTTAGTATTTTCAATTGGTCTCCTCCATTTTATTTCGTAGTGTGTTTCGTGTGTTACGCATTTAGGATTGTATCCTAGGCAAGTCATGTTGTTGTACATTCTCCAAGCCTGTCCCCAACTCCTGTTGATGTACGACTCTTCCTCCTTCATGCTATTCTTTTGCTTTTATTAGATGGCTTAATTGTGCCAGCAAATTTAATTCTAAGTGGATTAAAAATAGAATTTTTGTAATCTTTTGTTGTTGTCATTGTATCTCCTTATTTTTTATATTGACGAGGGAGTTTTCCTCGTTTTTTAAGTTCGCTATACGCCCAAAACCAGTCAGTCCCGTATTCGGTTCTGCAAAAGTGTTCGATGCCCTTATCAGACACACCGAACATATTGCTAAACATACGACCAAATTTCTTAAATTGCTCTGCCATCGTATTCCTTCCATTAACCTATAAACTTAAATGCTTTTTTGGTATTTTTTGCTTGACCTAATTGCATCATTTTGCTTAGATTAAAAAAAAGTCTTGTTATGTAGTTTAGTGTTTTCATGTGTCCCCTATTGACTGTTGTCATCTTCAGTATTAATTTATACTAGTAAATTGATAAAATACAGTGTTTAAAAACTATGACAGTCGTGCAAAAAAAACACAACTAAAATTTACATGGGAATTATGTGATAATCTTATAGGTTGGCATCTTCCATGCCAGCGACTCTTAGTTTAACAATGTTTGTGAGATGCCATTGTTTTTGATCAAGTGCTTTGATCACACCCAACCATTTGTTTCTCAACAGTGCCCATTCGTTAACGATGGCTTCAAAGTCACAGACTTCATCTTCGCCTTCTGCATATTTTTCAGCATCACGTGATGTTAATGCACGTTGGTAGTTTTCTAAATATTTTTTGTAGTGTTTGGTTCTTAATCTTCGATGTTGTATTTCCAAATGTTTTAGGATACCTTCAACCTCTTGTAGTTGTCTAAAACGTTCTTCAACAACTCCTGGCATTGATGCTGATTGTCTTTCGATGTTGCCATGCAATTTCACCTCGGCAGATGCTTGATCTAACTCAGATTCAAAATGTAAAATTGCTTCAGGTATTTTAGAAATATCTTGTGATACTAAAGAGAACCAGTTCATTAACTTTCATACAGTTCTTCTTCATCGTCTTCTTCAAGATCAAGATTATAACGGATGGCTTCATCTAGTTCATCATCATTGCCAATCATTTCTTTTATTTCTTCATCATGTATGCCATTATCCATAGCAATATCTACAAATCTTGTAGCGACAATGGCTTTGTCCTTTGCAGGTACATATGCTTTAAGTAAATTCCAAGTATCAATTAGCATCTGCGTCTCCATCTTCTTCTACAACAGTTTGTTCAACTGGCCCCTTTGTGATCTCATTACTTACCTCTTGCATAACAATTTCTAAGTTGTCTTTGCCCCAGGCTTTTCTGAAGTCTAATATTTCTTTGCCTTCTGCTGTTATATATTTTAATCTATTTCCTTGTTGTTGAATTAGACCTTTTTTCTCAAACAAGTCTAAAAGTCCTGAATACGGATCCATTCCTGTTTCATACGGAATCTTTAGTTGTACTCCTTCAAAAGGTTTAGCAAATCTTGTCTTCATTACCTTACAAGCGGCTCGGATACCTCTTACATCAGTAATTTTATTGCCTGCTTCGTCTTCTTTTAGTTTTAATTTTTTCATTGCAACCACTATGCTTGATGCATATACAAATCCTTGCCCACCTGATATTTTATCATCTGGATCGAACATATCCTGTGACGCATATGTATGATTGGTTGCCACCATGCCCACGTTCAACGAACCAAACATGTTAACTGTGTTACGAACCAGTGATGTTAATGCTTTAGGCTTTCTACCTAAATCACCTTTCATGTCTCCTTTGTTAAACTGATCTACATCAGTAGGAGTCATCATCATACCTAGTGAATCTAGTACAAATAATACTTTAGGTCTTTCTTCTGGATCTTTATCACCATAATCTGCTTTATATTCTTTAACAAAGTTGGATATTGTTTTTGCAACATCATCTATCATGCTCATTCCTAATCGTAGCAGTTTGTCTCCTGCTGTATCAACACCAACTGCTTTGAGCCATGCTTCGTCAAGTGCATTTTCTGAATCTACCAGGATAACAAATATGCCTTGTGCTTGTGCTTCTCTTATGATATTACCTGAACAAATATAAGATTTGCCAGATCCTGACTCGCCGGCAAATACTGTTACTTTGCCTAGTGGAATGCCTTTGTAAAAATCTCCTGATATCAAATAGTTCAATGCATGATTGCCTGTAGATATCCAATCTGTAGGATCATTAAATCCTATGCCTAAGCCATCAATTGACTTAGTAATACTTTTTCTAAATTTTGTTACATCAAATGGTTTGACCATGTTTTATACCTCTCTATTATTATATGTTCTATACAAAGTTGTGTCAACGGGGGTATTTCTACCCCCAATTGATTTATTTTTGTTGTCTTGCACGGATCATTGCAAGTATGTCCTCTGCTTTTGAGTTACCTGTAGATTCAGGCTGTGGAGCAGGAGTTGTTTCAACTTGCGGTTGTGCTTGAGGTTGTGCTTGAGGTTGTGCTGGCTCTGCAGTTGGTGTAGGAGCAACTGGCGCAGTTTCAGTCTGTGCAGTTGTACCACTTCCTGTAGCAGGCGCTTTCAATCCAGCGGGCCTAAAGTATTGTGAATACTTGTTAGCGTCGTAAGGCTCGCCATCCACTGATGCTCTAAACATTTCCTCCATCACTTTTAGTTCTACTTCTGTAGGTTTCTTAGGTAAAAAGTCACCCATAGTATGTAAACCATTTGTTTCTATTGCTTGATTCTGTTCAGCAGTAAGTGGAGAAGTTTTTCTCGACCATTTTGAAGTTGAATAATCAGCATAACCACCTTTTGTAGTTTTGTTGATTCTAAAGTCAACTCCTCTAGTGTAGTCAGTTGGCAGATCTTCCATCTCCGGATCCATCAGTGCAGATTTAATAATATTAAAGATCTGTGGACCTATAATAAATCTTCTGACTGGATTGGCTGGTGCATCTTCTTGCAGTGGTGAATTCACTACAAATCCTTGGAACACATATGAACGCTTTTTCCAATATTTTCTACCAAGATCTTCTAATGATTTATCTTTGAACCATTGTCTGACCTCAGCAAGTATTGGACAAGCATCGCCATACATTTCCATACAAGGCACTTGTACCTGTACTGGACCTGAATTAGCATCACCCTTCACTGAGTTGAATGGCAATTTTATCATTGCTCTTTCCACCCAGAAAAATGTGTTGTTAGGATCCTTATCTGGTAAGAACCTTAAAATTGCTTCTGAATTTTCTGGAATGTTCCAGTGTGGGTATATTGCATTGTCACCGCCGCCTTCTCCTGAAGGTTTTGCTGATTGAGCCTGCAATTTAGCTCTTATTTCTGCTAGTGTTGCCATAATGTAAGCCTCCTTTGTTGCCTAGTGTGTATCACTATAATCTGTATTATATACAGAAACTTTTAAATGTCAAGAATTATTTTTTATTTGGCAAAAGGATTGGCGTATTGTGAGCGTTCTACTTCTTCATCGTCAAGATTTATATCCATCTCACTCACTTTTGCATCAATCCATGCTTCGAACTGTTCTGATTCGTCTTTGTATTTTCTCTTGTATTGTGTTGCCAGTTTGCCTTTGCCTATTTCTTGCCCTTTAATATTTTTAAATGCCTTGATGTCTTCAGGTGATTTTCTTACTTGATCTGCATAATCATCATCTGTCTTAATCTTTTTCATATCTTGCAAATACATGTTTGCTAGTTGAATTGCTGTGCCTTTTAATCGTTTCATTTCAGGATTTGGTTTCGAAAAAAGTTCACCACTCATCGATAATTGTTGTTCCATGTCAGATGCAAAGTTTGCAACAGCATCATCTTCTGGATTTGCTGAAAGAAATCTTGAAGCAATATCTCTCATGATAGTACCTAATTTTGTTTCTAGATCTTTTTGTTGTGATCTTAAACTATTTTGCAGTTCGTCTGTGCCTCTGTCTTTTTTAAGCATAAGTCTGCTTTCAGGATTGTTTAAAAATTTTTCTACATATTGAGCATATCTAGATGCAGTTGAAGTGCCCTTCATTATGTCAGTTCTGTCCATTTCGTCATCGTCCGATGATTTTAATTCATTAATTGGTAAAAATCTAAATGCGTCCACAATTGAATCATCAAAAGTTTCTTTTGTGAACAATTTCTTAAGATCATTTATTTCTTCTTCACTTACTAGAGCATTTTGTATTTTTACTTCTTCAGCAGCTGATTCATATGTCGAAGCCTTTTGTAATCGGTGTAAAGTTTTCTTTGCTTCTGCTATCTTTTTCTGGGCGGCATCAATATAAGGTTGTGTGTTTTCATCTAGCAGGCCTTTGGATACTGCATATTTGGTTAAGTTTCTCAATTGTGCAATTTCATGCACCTTTGTGATAATAGATTCGCCTATTGCATCATACGGATTACCACCTTTTGCTACATGCATCTGCATGGCTCTTGCGCCTTGTAGATAATTGTATGGGAAACGGAATCTTTCACCTACTGCATTTTCAATGAATATCACATCAATATTTCTTGATCTAGCACCAGGCACTGCTTCGTCTACCTGTTTCGAGTGACGTATGATCATTTTAGTTTTGTCTAGTTTGTTGTAAGATGTTTTAGATGTTCCGTGCATGTTGCTTTCCTGTACTGTATTTACTTGAGACATGAATTCAAAGTCCCCTTGTTCTAAGTCTAATTTTTCCACGTCTTGTGGCTTAAATCCTAAATTATGTGTCACTGCAAATTCTCGCATAGTTCTTGCAAAATTATACCAGTCTTGTTCTTGATCTTCATCTAAAGAATTGGTTAAATCTTTGTTGTAAACAAGTCTTAAAGTTTCTTCATCTAATGAAATACTGACTGCATTATTGTTCCAAGAAAACTTAAAAAATCTTGCACTTTGTGGATCGATTGTTGTCTGTGCTGTATCGTCACCCAACGTTAGTTCGCTGTAACGACTCTTTAATTCGTCAAATAAGTCCTGTGCTACTGCGTTGAGATCCATAATTAATTGAAGTAAAAAGTCATCATGTCAATAGTAGCTACAGTATAAGTCACGTAACAGCCACCTTCAAATAATACTCCATCTCCTGGTATTGTGTGATCAACAGTTGTGTTGTCAGTGCCAAGTGTTCTGGCTTTGAATAATATTGTTCCAGTTTCACTGCCTTTGCGGAATTCAACTACACCAGCAGTACCTCCTGACACAATAGAAAATCCTTTTAGTCTACAGTCAGTAGTAAGCACCACATCAGCGATATTTCCGGCAGCTTCTGTGCCTGCAATTGGATTGCCTGCAGGGTCACCCACTGCTGTTATTGCAGTAACGGTTTTAAAAAAAGCAGTAGTCACTGTGGCCGCACTATTGCCACCAGTTAATCTTTCAGTTTGAACATTGCCTCTTAGGTCAGTGCCAGTAATATCATATGCAATTGCCCGATCATCGCCTCCTGCTGTTACTTCTACTTTTCTGGCTGAAGCAAATGTTACAGTACCACCACTCGCAAGTGCACCACCTAAAGTGAATGCGGCATTGTTACCGACGGCGGCTGCGGCTGTTATACCATTATCATCAGTAGCAACTTCGTCACTTATAAATGTTACGCCCATAATTTTATTCCCCTTGTAATTTGCTTATATTTATGACATTATAATAGGCATAGGCATTATCAGTTCTTCTTCGGAATCTCGCAATCTTTCGAATAGTTTTTGATCCCATGCACTGATTGTAGATGCCATACGCACTGCTAAAAGTGTGCTCATCACCAAATCGTCATGTTCGCCTGGTTTTGCTTTAAAACTGTTCCCAGATGCCACAAAATTTTTAAGTTCTGACACTAAATTTTTGGATTTTATTACCATGCTATCATTTTCAACCATCTGTTTGAACTTAGCACAGGCACTCATTTTGGAATTGTGTGTGGTATTGTAACCTTTTCTGAATCTTCTTACATGTCCTTTTTTCACTGCTTCTGAAAGCAACTGTCCAGAAATGTTTTCTTCTCCTATATCACTGATAGCAACCAGTCCTGCTTCTCCTATGGTGTTGTTTTCTATTGAGTAATATATTTCCGGTTGCACAATACCTTGCTCTTTGAGACTATCGGCAACTTCTTCAATCATTGTTTTCAGTATTCTTACTTGCCCCTGAATAGGCGTGTTATTGTGTTGCCATTCAGCAACCTGTGTCATTGTTGGCAGTTCATACAGTTGTATTGCGGCATAATCACCTCCTGTGCCTAAAGAAGGATCTAGAGCAAAAATATATGCTTTGCCTTTTTGTACTTTTTTGTACCAACGTACATGTCCATGTCTTTCTGTAGGTTCTACCCCTTCTAGGTCAACTAATTTGGTTGCTTTGATCAGCGTTTCGTCATAGATCAGAAATTCGCAGTCGTGTTCACGTCTAAATCTTTCTTCACCTATTCTTGCACGTTCTTCTTTTGCCCATTTTTCTGTTCGATCCGGATGTTCTCTCCATGATGCTTGAAAAGCCGCAAATCCGTTTCTCCCTATGGGCAATTCATTGCCATACTCATCTAATTTTTTGTTTGCTTCTTTCCAAATTAAAGCAAATTGATCTTCATCCGAGTTTGGCGTAGATGTGATAATACATTTACCACCAGTAGCCAGTGTTGGTGCTAACGAAGTCCAAAATTCACTTGCTTTGGAAGGTGGTTGCACAAATGCAAACTCATCGCAATATATTACAGACAATGACATACCTCTACCAGTGTTTTCTGTTGTAGTGGTTGCTTTGATTCTTGATCCATTATCAAATTCTAATGTGTTTCTGTTATAGGAATATGCGCCAGCACGAATAAAATCGGGCAACGATTCATAGGTAAATCTTACTCTATTCATTATATCTTGAGCACCTGTAAACTTGTGTGCCGCAATCAGTATTTGTGAGTCTGGTACAAACATTGCATACCAAACAAGGTAAGCGGCCGCACATGTTGTTTTGCCTGTTTGCCTTGGCAACATTGCGATAGAAAATCTATTGTTATGATATGTAGACACCAATCGGGTTTGATAGTCAAACATTTCAAATGGCATAGATCCTTTGGTAGGATGTTGTATCATGCAATATTTTTTCATAAAATATATTGGCCCTGTTTTGGGATCCATACATTTATTAAGTTCAAGAATTTGATCTCCTGTAAACTTAACTTTAGAATGTGCCTTTTTGGTGAGATTACCTTGTAGACTCTGTGCCATGCTGTTATTTAAGGTATAATATTTTTAGTTGGTAGGCTTTGAACCAGCAGGCTTTGAACCAGCACTGTAGTTGCTATTGGTGTGCATAATCGGAAAGTCTTTGTCTTTACTGGCATCACCAGGTATAGGTGATTTTTGATTATCGATAGGATGACTAACAATTTCGCCATTGCGTTCTTTGTCAACATCTTCGTTGCCAAATGCTCCTATTACTGGACTTGAGCGATCCTTCATTAATTCTTTGAACATACTCATGTTGTATTCATCACCAAATAATGTTCCTTCTGCATCAGGTGCTTCTTTGAATTCATTGTCTTGTAATCTTGAAACATATTCGCCTTGGCCATCTGGTAGCAAAGGTATTTCAGTTGGATCTGCAGGATGTTTAACTTTTAAGTGGTCTT